>JAEHJW020001296.1_pt1 | contig 99360 bp, 73 predicted proteins | sample 9271431 | NCBI WGS metagenome assembly JAEHJW02
GACCGGCTCGAAGCCCTCTGTTTGGATTCCCCGCTCGTCCTTCTCTTCGATCATCTGGAGCACATGGACTCCGTTTCTCTCCGGATCTTCGAACTCACCTGCCGCTCGGCGAGGGGACACCGGTTGCTGGTGGTGGGAAAGCTCACCGAGGACGAACGGGATTCCGGGAGAGAACAACCCGAAAAGCTCGCCCGCGTGCTCCGGGCACTGGAGGGCTCCGGCCTCGCGACCGTGCTCCCCCTCCGGGGCATGGATCCGGCGGAGGCCTCTGCTATGATCTCGGGACTCCTTCCCGAGAACGCCCCTTCGGGGGAGAGCAGGGCCCAAAGGATCGCCGTGGAATCCGGAGGGAATCCCCTCGCAGCGCTCAGCCTGGCCCGGATGCCCGATATCGCCGCAGAGGCTTCCCCTGGGGCAGGGAGCCCGTTTACGGGTTCCGACTCCCCGGTCTCCCGCGCGATGGTCCGGGTCCGCGACTCCCTCCCCGGGCTTCCCAGGACCCTTCTTGAGTGGGCATCGCTGCTCGGGTCGAGCTTCGGTGAAAGTGTGCTCGCGGAGGTGACCGGCTCGCCGCTCGACAACGTGCAGAAGACCTTGCAGGAGGTTTCCTCCACCCGAGGGATCGTCCAGAAGGATCCTTCAGCCCCGGGGCGCTGGACCTTCGAGCCCCACCTGATGGCCCGCATCTTCCTGGAAGGACTTTCTCCGAAGGAGCGGGACACCCGGGCCGCTCACTTGGCCCGGGCGCTCGCCCGGCAGGACGGGGAACCTCCGTTGCACGTGGCCCGTCTGATGGACGCGGCAGGAATGGTCCAAGGGTCCCGCGACTGGGGAGAGCGTGCGCTGGAGGAGGCAACACACGCAGGGTCCGTCGACCAGACGATCACCGCGTTCGAGTTCCTGTGGGGCATCTCCAAGACCGATCCGGTGCAGAGGAATGCGCTGGTGGAGAAGGTCGTGCAGCTCGCCGACCCTCTCGTCCAGTGGGGGGGCCCGGAGGAGGCCAAGAACCTGCTCGAGCTCGTACGGAAGGACACTCCCGATCCCCCGGCCTCTTGGAAGATCGACGCCGCGCTGTCCGGTACGTGGACCTCGCTCGACCGCAGTGAAGCGGTGGCGATCGCCCTGCGCCTTCAGGAGCAGATGACCTCGAGCGGGAAAGAGGTCCCGCCCGACACCCGGGCCGAGACCACCCTCACTCTGGTCCGTGCCGCCTGTTTCCAGGGAAGGTATCCCGAGGCGATCCGCTACTGCACTTCCACTCTGGATCACCTTCCGGAGCCCGTGACCGGGCGCCTCCGGGGGCTCGCCGCTTCCCTGCGCTACTGGTACTCCTGGTCCCTCCTCCAGACGTTGGATCTCGAGGATGCCTGGACCCAGTACCGGAGCGGTCTCTCGCTGGTCATGGAGGCCAAGGACTCCCGCCTCCAGTCGCACTTCCTCAACCTCGAGGGCGAACTCTTCAGTTCCCAGGGGGACTTCCCGCAGGCCATCACCGCCTTCGAGGAATCGATCGTCATCGGCCGTCGCATGGGCTACTTGCAGGACGCCGCCGTAGATCTGGCCAACTTGTCGGGGGTGAAGCTCCGGTCCGGGGATCTCAAGGGGGCCAAGGTTGCGGCGGAGGAATGCCGTACGCTGGCCGACAAGTTCCATCTACGGAGGCCGGGGGTGCTTGCTCGTCTCAACCTGGGCCGGCTCGCCCTTTGGGAGAACCGCAACGCGGAAGCCCAGGAGTATGCCGAGAACGCCCTCTCCCTCGCCTCTCCTCTCGAGATACCTTGGCTCTCGGCCGCCTGCAACGTGCTCCTTGCGGAGGTTCGCCTGGAGGAGAAGGATCTTCCGGGCCTGCGGGACTGCCTGACGGCGCTGGACGGTGAGGCCCCCCAGATGAAGATGGAGGACCAGATCCGCTTCCACCTGCTCAAGGGCCGCTTCGGGGGCCTGTCGGGAAACGACGAAGCGGGCGTGGCCGAACTGGAGCAGGCCCTCGAACTGGCGACCCGGTGGCGCAACCCTTCGCTACAGGACCAGGCCCGGGCCGAGATCCGTAAGCTGGGTGCCTCTCGAACAAAGTAAGCTCCCTCCGAGTCGTGCGTGGGGTGGCCTGAGGCAATTGAGGACAAGTTGATCGTGACCTGCTATTCGTTCCGCCGCGGGATGCGAAGCTGCGCAAGGTGGTTGTGCATCGAGCCTCAGGACGAAAACTGGCGATCCGCGTCCGGGATCGCTTGCGTTGTTACTTTCCTATCTGGTTCCCGCAGTTCCTGCAGAACATGAAATCGGGTTCCACGGGGGACCCGCACCGGTTGCAGAACGCCACTCCCGCGGCGGCCGCGGGGGCGGGGGGAGCCGGAGGCTGCGGTTGGAGAGGCGAGGGCGGAGCCGGGGTGGCCCCGTACGGGTATTGGGGGGGATACGCGGGGCCCGGGGAGTAAGAGGGAGGTGGCAAGGTGCTGGAACGGCTCCGGCGCCCCGAGACGAGGAAGACGGTCACCAAGATCACCACGATCACGATCATGAGCACCGCCAGGTAGAACATGCTGGCGGAGTCCAGGCCTGGGAAACCTCCCGTCCCGTTGTTTCCCGGCAGGTTGTTGCCCCCGTTCGAGGGGTTCACCGTGAGCGTGAGCTGCTTCGTGGGGCTCCCGTAGCTGTTGCTCACGGTCACCACGACCGTGAAGGTCCCCGAACTGGACGGGTTGCAACTGAAGTGGGAAAGGTTCTGGTTGGCGCACCCGGCCGGGAGTCCGGCGTAGGTGAAGCTGAAGGGGCCACTCCCTCCCGTGACGGAGATCGAGAAGGAGACCTGGCTTCCCTGGGTCACCGGGTTGGGGGAGGCGGTGAAGACCCCGAGGACCGGGGCCCCGCTTCCGCTGGGAGAAGTCACTTCCAGATGAGCGCTCGCCGAGATCGAGCGAGCGACCGAGTCCGTGACGGTGATCTGGACGGTGAAGTTCCCTGAGGTGGTGGGAGTACAGTTCAGGTACTCGGTGTTGATCGAGGAGCAACCCAAAGGCAGGCCCAAGTAGCTGTACGAGTAGGGCGGGGTACCTCCGGAAACGCTGACCGAGAAGCGGACCACGCTCCCGGTGGCGACCGGGTTGGGGGAAGCTGAGAAGGAGGCGATCGCGGGACCCCCTCCGGAAGGATTCACCGTGAGCGTCAGGGATTGTGTCGCCGTCAAGCCGTGGGAGTCGGTGACGAGCACGTTCACGCTGGTGCTCCCGGCCGCGGAGGGGATGCAGGTGAAGGAGGCCGCGTTCGTGCTGGAGCATCCCGCCGGTAGGCCGGAATAGGAGTACGTGTAGGGGGCGGTTCCCCCGGAGACCTGGGTCGAGATCGAGAGCTGGCTCCCGACGGTCGCCGGGTTCGGGGTGACCTGGAAGGAGTTGATGGTGGGATTCCCTCCTCCTCCGCTACATCCGCTGCTGGCGCTGACCGTGAGGGTGGCTCCCTTGAGGAGGGTGCAGGATCCGAGGCTCTGGGGGGACCCTGTCCCGACCGACTCGTAGACCGTGTAGGTCCCCGGGCCGAGCGTTAGGTTCCCGTAGCCGTTCACGAAGACCCACGAGTTGTTGCTCGAGGTCTGGTTGACGTAGATGTCCCCGTAGACCGTCCCGAGGACCTTCGGATCGGTTACGTTGAGGTGGGAGACATCCGACCGAGCGTACGCCGTATTGGGCCCATTGTCGGGCGGGGAGTTCCCATTGATGACGGCGTTGAAGAGCGTCCCGTTCGAGTCATAGAACCCGGTGGACTCAACGTTGGTGACCCCTTCCGCGGTCTCGCAACCGAAGTTGTAGGCGGAGGGAGGCATGGCCCAGTTGTGGCCGTTCCAGTACTCGAGGTAGAACCTGGAATTGGAGGCGACCACGTTGGTCTGGGAGCCGCCCCCCGGGCCGCCCATGACGAACTCGGCGTCGTAATAGGAGCCCCACGGGTTGAGGGTGTTGCCATCGACCACGAACCCCAAGATGGTGGCGCCCTTGGCGAAGGGGAAGACCGCGTTGTCGTAGGTGACGAGCTTCCCCCCCGAGCCGGGGACGGAGTACATGAAGATGAGCTCCGGTACCCCCGAGACGATTGAGGACTGCATCTCCATATTGATGAAACCGTTCGGAGGATCCGTGGCGCTTCCGCCGGGAAGGGAGCTGCTCGCGACATCGTAGTACCAGGCCGTGCTCCCCGTGCCGAGGGTGCCGTTCCCGGTGACCGTGGTGGGGTACATCTGGGCCCCCGGGGCGGAGTCGTTCCAGATGTTGTCGATGAAGCCCAACGCATAGCTCGTGGTGTTGAGTATGGCGACATCCTGGGTCCAGTAGACATACTGGGTGGAGCTCAGGTTGAAGACGAACATGATGTTCAGTTGAAAGCCGACCTCGGTCTGGGAGCCGGTGATGCTGGCGTTGTAGGTCTGGAGGCTGTGGTAGTCCACCTCGCCGGAAATGGCGTACGTGTTGTACGAGTACGTGGCCCCCGTCCCGGGGTCAACCCCGAAGTCTCCGATCCCCATGGGCGCGGGTTCGGTGGTGTGGCAGGCGTAGGGGTTCACGGCGTTGTGCACTAGCGCTTTGGAGGGCAACGGGGGTGGGGCCTGCGTTCCAACGAAGGTGGGGAGGTGCGAACTTCCGGCAAAGTGCGAAGGCGGCGTGCCAGAGATCTCCGGCAGTCCGGTCGGGGAAAGGGCAGGAAAATACCCTAGGATCGACCCGGAAAGAAGGGAGACCAGCACTAAGAGGCCCGTGACCCGGGCCAAGAACGGCCTCCCATCTCGCATGGAACTATATTCAATGAAGCGCAGGGGGTTCTATAAGGCTTGCAGGGAACGACCGGACAAGGGCGCGTTCCCTCGCCCGAGCCCCACGGTTTGGTCCCGCAAAGATCCGAGTGACGTCCTCGCCGCCATCCCCGGGGTATCCTCATGAGCAGGGCGGAGCGACCGCGGTCGACCTGAAGGCTTATTAGGAAACTTTCGTGGCTTACCTTTCGGTGATGGAGTCCACCTTCAACCGCCCTTCCCTGGGCTGATGACTCCTGCGCTGCCGAAAGGTGGGTCGGGCGTCCCGTAGGGACGCTCGCAGGGAAACAACCGCAGGAACCAAGATGGACGAAGCACAGCTAGGACTGGTCGCCTTAGTCGCAACAGGAGGAGCCCTTGGCAGTGTGCTCCGCTACTTGATCTCGGGAGCGCTCACCCGGGGAGACTTCCCCTGGGGGACCTTCGCCGTCAACTTCTCCGGGACCTTCCTCCTCGTCCTCATCTTCTTTGCAACGCAGCAGGGAACCCTGCTGGGCGCCCCCGGGAGGGCCTTCCTGTTCATCGGGATCTTCGGAGGGTACACGACCTTCTCCACCTTCGGCCTCGAGACCGTCTCGCTCTTCTCCGAAGGTCAGATGACGGCCGCCCTCACAAACGTCATGTTGAATGCGGGCGTATGTTTGGGTGGTGCCTGGGCCGCGCTCATGCTGGGGCTGGCCCTGGCGAGGCTGTAGGCGATGGACATCCAGGAGAACGCGGTCCGGTTGAAGATCTATCTCGGGGAGTCCGACCAGTTCGAGGGGATCCCCGCCTACAAGGCGGTCGTCCACTTCCTCCGCTCCCAGGGGGTCTGGGGAGCGACCGTGGTCATCGGGAGCTATGGCTACGGCAAGCGGAGCCAGATCCACGCCGTGCAACCGCTCCGCCTGAGCCAGGACCTCCCGGTCACCATCGAGGTCGTGGACAACCGCGAGAAGCTCGAGGCCCTGATCCCTGAGATCGGCCGTCGGGTTCAGGGGGGCCTCGTCACCCTCGAAGAGGTACAGGTACTTCGTCACCTGGGCTGAAGGTCCCCTGGTCCTCCCTCCGTGAAGCAATGGAGGGGTCCCATCAGAAAGGTTTAGGAGCCGGGAGGCTTGTGTGGCCTGTGGTGGATGCGATGGCGGATACCTCCTACGCAGAGATTGCGGTGCGACTGGATGACCTGAAGCAGCAGGTGGACCGCCTGCGCAAGCAACAGGAGGAGTTGGCGAACGGCATCCAGGAGCTTGTCCAGACCTTCCGCCAGCTCTCCATGCACCTCGGTGTCGCGGCCGAACCCTACAAGACCGCCAAGAAGGGCTCGAGCGGACCCCCGCCCGGCTTCGCCTGAGCGTCCCCAGCGGTATCCCCTCGATCAAGCAATGACGAACTCGGTGGAAGAAAGGTTGGCCAGCTTCGGCGTCACGCTTCCCCCCCCGCCCCAGCCCAAGGGATCCTACGTGCCCGTGGTCGAGGAGGGAGGTTTCGCTTGGGTGGCGGGCCAATTGCCGCTCGTTCAGGGTCAGCTCCTGCACAAGGGGCTGGTCGACACCGACGTCCCGTTGGCCGATGCCCAGGAGTGCGCCCGGCAGGCGACCCTGTCCGCACTCGCCGCGCTGAAGGCCGCCCTCGGGGACCTTGACCGCATCCGTCGGGTCGTCCGGGTGGGCGTCTTTGTGGCCAGCTCTCCCAATTTCACTTCCCAGCCCGCGGTGGCGAACGGCGCTTCCGACCTCCTGGTGGCCGCCTTCGGGGAGGCCGGCAAGCACGCCCGCGTGGCGGTGGGCACGGCCCGTCTTCCCTTGGATTCTCCGGTCGAGGTTGAGCTCCTCGTCGCCGTGAAGTGAGCGTTCCCCCGAAGCGATGGAGCGGTTCAAGGATCCCGGACTCTACCGGCAGGGGCGCACGCTCTTCACCCGGAACCTGAAGCCCGGCGTGAGCGTCTACGAGGAGGAGCTCGTAACGGTGGAGGGGATCGAGTACCGCACCTTCGACCCCTTCCGCAGCAAGCTCGCCGCCTACGTGGCGAAGGGGGGAAGGGCCTGGCCCTTCCAACACGTCGGTTCCCTCCTCTATCTCGGCGGGGGGTCCGGGACCACGGTCTCCCACGTCTCCGACATCCTGCCCAACTCCCGGATCTATGCGGTGGAACGGTTCCCTCGGCCCTTCGGGGCCCTGCTACGGCTCGCGGAGCGCCGCGAGAACGTCTACCCTCTCCTCGTCGATGCCCAGATGCCCGAACGGTACGGGGCGATCCCGGGAGAGGTGGATTTCCTCTACCAGGATGTCTCCCAGCGGAACCAGGTCGAGATCCTCCTCGACAACGTCCATGCCCTGCTGAACCCGCACGGATGGATCATGCTCCAGCTCAAGACCCGCTCCATCACCCAGAAGGGCTCGCCGCAATCCATCGTGCGGAAGGCGGAGCGCATGCTGGAGGACGCAGGGCTCGAGCTGATCGAGGAGGTCGACATCGCTCCCTTCTCCCGGGAACACTATACGCTCCTCCTCCGAGCCGAGTGAGACACTCGTAACCCGGGAACATTCACGGCCTAAGGGCCGTTCCAGGGTCAACGGTGGGTTGCGATCCCTGCCGTCGATTCCCAAAGAGCCCGCGTGGGGTAACATCCCCTTGATATCCTCCGGGGCGATTCAAGACCATGCACCGCGGTCTTGAGATCGGCATTCACCTCTCCCCGGGCCTGAAGGATGAGAACTTCGTTGCCGGGGCCCTCGGTAATCTCGCCGCCTTCCAACTCCAGCAAGAACGGGGCGAAACCCTCCAGTGGCAGGTGCTTCGCGTGGAAGAGCCCCAGCACCATCACTTCCGCCTCGTCATCCGTCACCCTGCCAGGGTCCTTGACCTTGGCCTCGCGCACGCCCTCAAGAAGACCCTGGACGATCTTTCCAATGAGAGCGAGGAGGAACTGAAGCGAAGGTTCCAAGACGCTCAGGACAAGGGGCTCAGCCCCGTTTCCTTACGCCACATCCAGGAGACACCCGATCTCTGGCAGGACGATTTCTGGAACCACCTGGGCTGAGCACGATCCGCCCCTTGGGCGGGCTCTCCTGAGAAGGCGTCCGAAGGTTTGGGAGGTTTCCCCCCTGCTGGGGAAGATCAGGAAGGGAAGGAAGGGGGAGGTCCCGGCTGCACGGCGAACGGGATGTAGAGGTTGCCGTTCAGGTTGTTGATCTCCGAGATCGTGAGGTCCCCCGGGATGACGACCTCGGTCGAAGGATCCCCGAGGGCCTGCCAGATCGGTTCGCCCTTGTTCGCGTTCGCGACGGCCGAGTCCGAAGTGGTCAGTGCCGCGTCCAGGGCGGAGAGGCTGGTGAGGCAGTTCTTGGTGGGGCTGCTAAGGTTCGAGGTCACAGTGGCCGAGCAGCTCCCGCTGGACCGGCTGGGCCAGATGTTGGGGTCGAAGACCAGGACCGCGATCGTTCCCCAGGCGACGTTCGGGAAGGTCGTGGAGGTGTTGAGCAGAGGGTCGTGGGCCGGAGTGGGAAGAACCCCTTCGGGGAGACCGTTGTATCCGTTCGTGATGTTCACGTACCGCTCGACCTTGGAGAACAGGGGGGAGTAGAGGTAGGTGGGGTGGTCCACGCAGGCCGTGGGGGTCCCTCCCGCACCGCAGTCCGTGAGGAGCGCCTTCCCCTGAACCTGCGGGAATCCTCGGTCGTTCGCTCCCAGGCTCGTGGCCCCGAAGACTGAGAGCCCGGCGAAGGCTGGGATGAGGACCCACTCGGGTACTTGCACAACGGACGTTTGGTTCGCGGCGCCCACCTCGCAGGGGGTCTTGCCCGCGGCTTGGGTCGCATTGGCGTAGAAGGTCAGGAGTCCGGGAGTGCAGAAGTAAGTGTTGGTCCCGTTGTAGACAAAGGTCACCACCTGGCCTCCGGTGAAGCCTCCCTCCAGGAGATTCGGAGCGGAGGATGTGGCAGGAGCCGGGCGGAGGTAGAACCAGTAAACCCCTGCGATCACCAGGAGGACCACGATCACGACCGCCACGACCGCAGGGGTCTTGGACGACCGTCGGGGCGTGGAGGACGCGGCTTCCGAAGGGTTCCCAGCAGTCTTTGATGAAGCGGACATATTTCACAAGCCTACGTGCTGTCCGTATCTCAGGGCCTCTACATATAAATGGTCTTTGGTAGCTATATTCATTGCCCCCTGGGCACGGGCGGGAACCCCTCGCAGAGAAATCCGGTCAGCGACCCAACGGAGGGAAGGACCTTGGGTCTTACCGGAGGAGTGGACCGATGACCAAGATGCCCAGGAGGAGAAGCCCAAGGACGATCCCGGTCAACGTCGCCATCTCCCGGTCCTTGGACTCCAGGAAGTACCAGAACCCCGTGGCGACCCTCAGGAACGGGGTGGCCACCAGGATAATGACCCCGAGCGACAAGAACGCTTCGGGATGCCATCCCTCCAAACCGGCCACTATGCGGAGAGGGTCGAGATACCCCTGGATCGGGTTCGAGGACAGCAGCGTTGCCAACGATTCCGAAGGGTGCTCCCAGAGGAACATGAGCAGACCGGCAAGTAGGAAGGCCGCCGAGAGGAGGAGACCCGCCCTCAGGACGAGGGCCATCCGCGCATGGGCGTGGGGGGGGAACTCGAAGATCGGGGGGCGCTCGATCGGTTGGGGTATGTCCACGGAGCTCATGGGAAGCCCATCCCCCGAAGGATCAGTTCGATCGAGAGCGAGACGAGGATGACGAGGAAGACCCACTGGACCACCCGGTTGCTAAGTCCGGGGAACACGGTGGAGCCGATGAGGGACCCTGCCGCGGTCCCGAGGGCCACGGGTGCGGCGACCACCGGGTCGATGTAGCCCGCAGCCAAGAGCACCCCGGTGGTGGCCGCCACCGTCACTCCGATCATGAAATTGCTCGTGGCCGTTGCGACCTTGATGGGCAGCCGGAGCATGCGTTCCAGCGCCTGGACCTTGAGCACCCCGCTACCGATCCCGAAGAGTCCCGAGACCAGACCCGCGGCGAACATGATGCCCAAGGCCGGAGGGGTGCGCGCACCGGCGTATTCCACCTCCCGGTGAAGATGGGCATCATAGTAGTGGCCCCGCAGGTTCCATCTCCGGGAAAGGCGGTCCTGGGTGAGAGTCCCTTCCTCCTCCTTCCTGTGAGATTGCAGGCTGGACACCGCCGAGAACAGGAGGATCGCTCCCAGGGAGACAAGCAGCACCGGTTCGAGGTGGGAGCGCGCGAGGAAGATCGTGAGGAAGGCCCCGAGGAGCGCTCCCGGGACCGTGGCGATCTCCAGGAACATCCCAATGCGGAGGTCGGTGATGTGGCCCTTCACGTACGCCGACCCCGTCGCTGCGGAGGTCGCGAGCACACTGATCGCGCTCGCCCCTACGGCGTCGACGAACGGCACCTGAAAGAAGATCACGAGGATGGGAACCACCACGACACCCCCGCCGAGCCCGGCGAGCGAGCCCAGGAAACCTGCCCCTATCGCGATGAGTAGCAGGATAAGAACGGTGAGGAGCAGTATCATGGACCCAGAGAGTCGCTTGGAGGTAATACTACTTTGTAGTCGTCCGGGAAACGCTGGCTGCGGTGTTGAACGGCGGCCTCACCCGCCCTTCAATACCGCGGGTGCAACTTGGCGGCGGGCTAGATGCCTTGAAGAGGCTTCTCTGCCTCTCATGAAAGGCATGGTACTTTCGGAATCGCCTTCTGCGAAGAAATGTGCGGACTGCGGCCAGCGATTTAAGTCCGACGACACTAGGTGGGACGTTCACGTGGGAGGCGGGACCTACAAGACCGTCTGCACGAAGTGCTTCGATAAGAATGACTCCGGATGGACAGAGCCGAAGAGGACGACGCGGTCGTCCCAACGCAAGAGCGCTTGAGAAGCTTCACTTACGGAACCATCGGCCTGAGACGTTGCATTTCGACTGAACTGCCATGGAATACTCCGACCACCGACCGTGGAACCTTCGGCCCAGTCTCATCCACCTCGCCGGGCTCCTCGTCAACACTACGGGGGGAGTCAACGGAACCTTCTGGAATGTTACCGACGAACTCCCCAGCCTCGGTCTTAACTCCGCCGTGATGTATGCCCTCGCCACGATGACTCCGGAGTTCAATAACAGCGGCGTATTCGGCCCCCCTGTTTCCTTTGCGCTGCCCCATCCACCCACCCCTCCCTCGTGCAGCGGCCTCGGATGCTTCTTCAACACCCTCTCCGGCGTGGTGAGCTTCGTGGGCCAAGTGGTGACGGGCCTGGTCGACATCGTAGGCGCAGTGTGGACGTCGGTGACGGCCGCCACGCAGTTCATGAAGCAGCTGGCGGCGGGGCTCGCCCACCTCGCCGAGGATGCGGAGCAGGCGGCGGTCGCTGCCCTGGCCACTGTGGGAGCCGCGCAGGAGGCGGCACTGCAGGCGCTGATACGATTCGTAATCGCCGAAGTCCAGGCAATGATCAACGCTATCCTTTCGGGGTACAAGGCCATGACTGCTGCTTTTGGAACTTCCGTAGCGACCGCACTCCATCAGGCGTCAATTGACGAGGCCGCCACGGGCGGCATAACCACCGCCGATGGAAACAACCTGGCAAATGTTATTGGAGGAACCTACTTCCAGATCGGCATGGTGGTAACCACGACCATCATCATAGTGCTCACTGTGCTTTCAGCGGTTTCCCTGGGGTCCTCCACGTTGATCACCTTGGTAATCGGTGCAATCGTCGGGGCGGTTCTGACACTCGTTCTGCCCACCCTTGTCGGTTCTTGGGGAAACACACTGTTCTACGACTATGAGAATTGGATCAACCAGACTGCTGCCCAGACACCAATGTCAAGAGGAGGCGGGGGAGAAACTCGCACAAGCGGTTGTATTCATGCTCCAACCTCCATTCCTTGCGACCCTAGCCAACTCGACTGGGCCACATGGGTAAGTTGGCTGACATGGGCCGATACTGGTGTCGGAACTGGCTATGCCGCCTGGGCACTGCGCGACGCCCTCATTGACCCCTCCTTTGGTTGGTATCTGGCGGAGGGACTCTCGCTTACTTTCGCTCTGATGGGGGCTGCCCTAACTGGACTCTCGGTGGCAGGAATCTGCGACACACCGTTCATCGTTTCTGCTGAGGTCTTTGCGGATGCCGGCGTCATTCTATACCTGCTACTTCTGGGTCACGATTGGGTGAAGAAAGCGTCGAGCTGGCAGGTGGTCTTGGATGTGGTGACCGGCGCGCTTGACGGCACTGTTGTTGGCACCAACATCTATTGAGTGGATCAATGGATTTCAATCTCAGACCTTACGTCAGTACCATGACGGCGGAATCGAGAAGGATGATTCTCTTTGGGATTGTAGTCATCATAATCGGCCTTGGTACTGCAGCATACTTGACCTGGCGAATGAAGAATGGAGCAGATGTCAGCAAGACGACATTCTTTGCTCTTCTCTTCATTGCACTGGCCGGTGTTGGAGTTTGGGGCACCCTTCGAGGTTTCAACGAACGGAAGCGAAGGTTCTATCTTTCCCGTGCCGAAGTCAGTTCCGCAGGGGTAAGGGTACTTTTCACTGGAGGCGAGACGATTGAAATCTTATGGCGCAGTAGGGCATTCTCAATCGAGATCAGAGATGACTCGCAGGTCAAGCGCATCGCGAATGCTGAGCCCGGAGACCCCAAGCTCCTCGGACGGTTTCGGCTCTTCTACAGCACCGGCTTGAGGACGTTTGACATCCTCATACCTGAAGAGATGATGCATGCGACGTTGAAGTCTGCGAGGGAGTTCGGTCTGAGCGTGACAGAGGCTCGACTCTCCGCAACTCCAGATGCTGGCAGGGTCACTCATGCTATTCGACCAGCACTACCCAATTCCAAAAGAAAGTGATCAAGCCGGCATTACCCTACTCGTTGCGTGCGAGCACGGTTCACTCACACTGTGTGCAAGAAGACTCGTTGAGCCCGCCCTGCGCTACCGGCCGCCCCCAGTTCCCCCTCCTAATATGTGGAACTGCGCTCTGCCCCACCTTGACCATGACCACAATCTGCTCGGCGGGCCACCTGACCATTCGGGCGGCAGAGGAGACGGACATTCCACTGATCGCTCGATGGAGGTCAGATCCCAGGGTAATCGAGTTCTATTCAGGACGGGATCGCCCTTTGGGCGAAGCGGGAGTTCGCCGACACTACTTCGATAGATCAGATGTACCCCCCGCCGGAAGTGTCCATGAATACCAGCCCTGCGTCGCCGAAGTCGACGAACGACCTATTGGCTTTGTCCAGTTCTATCGTTTGCGTCCAGCCGACTCAGAGGAATTCGGGTATCGATTGCCTGAACGCACATTCGGTCTAGACTTGTTCATTGGAGACCCTTCCTTGTGGGGACAGGGTTTCGGAACGCTGTTAATCATCCTGACCGTGAAGTACCTGACCACGGAGAAGGGAGTGAAAAGGGTTGTTGCAGATCCGCGGGCAGACAACCCGCGGTCGATTCGTGCACTTGAGAAGGCCGGGTTCCGAAGGGTACGGAAATTGCCAGCGCATGAAAAGTTCGAGGGGGCTCTCCAAGACTGTTGGTTGATGGAGTATCCCTAGGGTGGGTCCGACCACCGACTCCCCCTTGTGTCTTAACCACGCTTTGACGCCGGGCCTACGGTATCAAGGGGCAGGTAAGGCCATCTTCATTCATCGGCGTTGGTTTGAACCTGTAGTGGAAACGGACTCCACCCGGACCTCGAAGCTTCACCCGTCGTTCAATACCGTAGAACGCCGGGGCTCCGAGCTCACTTTCTCCCCCTCATGAAACGTCCGGGGGGAAGGCAAGGGGAGTACCAATCCCCTTAGAGGAGGGCGCTCACGACCTTCCGGCCCTCTGCTCGCACCCGGGCGCGTGCACACCGTGGGGGCAGGGGCCCTCCGTCGGGTGGCTTTCTCGGCTACCGTTTCAGGAAATCTTTCGGGGCCCGGGCGATCAGTCGATCCAACTGCCCGGCTATGTCCTTGCGGACGGGTACTCCGTGCCCGGGAAGGAGCAACTCCACGTCGAGCTTGCGGAGAACCTGCAGGGAGTCCACGGCCTTCGAGATGTCGGCCGCAAACCCCGGGGCCCCCAGCGTGAGAGCCCCTCTGCGTTCCACGACGGAGTCTCCCGAAAAGAGGATCTTCCGTTCCGGATGGTAGAAGGCCACCTCCCCCAGGGTGTGCCCCGGAACATGCACGACCTGGAACGGACCCACCGTGTCCCCGTTCTCAAGGACGCGGGCGACCGGCACCACTCTGGGATGAACAAAGAGCCTGAGGATGGCAGGTATGCGCGGGGTCTGGTGGCCGTCCACGAAGGGGGCATCGGCCGAGTGGCACGCCACGATGGCATGGCTCTCTTCCTGCACCGCGGCAGCCCCGCTGATGTGGTCGACATGCTGGTGGGTCAGCAGGATCGAACTTATCTTCGAGAAGCTGGCCCCGGCCCGTTCGAAAGCCTTCCGTACGGGCTTCGCCTTTCGGGACATCGTGGTGTCGATCAGGTAGGTCCCCTTCGCATCCTCGAAGACGTACGCATTGACAAATCCGGCGATCCGCCCGACTCCCTCCTCCACCGGTTCTCCGATCATGGTTTGCCCTGCTGGGTGATGGGCGTGCTGAGGCCCCTTCCTCCAAAACCTTTCCGGGGACCTTCCCCCCTCCGCGGGAAACGAGGGACTCCGCTCCGCCTCGGGACCGTGGGCCTCCCTCGGGGCGCGCCCACTTATTACGATACCTTAATAAATGGACCACCCTCTGACCGTCCATGCCCGCTCGGTTCTGCTCGATGCCGCGAGAGAAGCGCGACTCGCGACCTGAGGTCTGCCACTTGGCGACCGTCGCGTATGCCGAGGGACGCGTTCAGGCCTGCCGCCGTGAAACGCTCATCCGTTAACGGAGCAGGAGATGTCCATGCGTTCTCGACCCGCAAGCAAGAAGGCGCGACCCTCGGCCCAGACTCGCTCAGGTGTTGCCGGACTTCGACTCGACAAGCTGTGGGAGGAGATCATGGCGTGCAGCCACCTCCTACGGAGGGAGGCGGGAGGGATCTTGGAGACCCAAGGGGTGTTCCTCAGCGAGTACCGGGCCCTTCGAGTATTGGAATACGGACCCTGCACGCTGGGACAGGTAGGACGGCAGCTGGGACTTACCCCGGCCACCCTGACGACCCTCGCCCGCGGGCTGGAACACCGGGGTTGGGCGAAACAAACCCCCTCCAAGGTCGACGGAAGGGCGTCGCTGCTGGAGATAACTCCCTCGGGGATCCGCACCCTTCGGCAAGCCCAACGCGTGGCCAATCTTCACCTCAAGAAGTTCGAAAAGGCCCTGCCGCCCACCGGCCGGGGCCGCCTTGCCCGGGACCTGCAGCAGCTCAGGTTGGCCCTGGAGAAGGCCGAGGACGAGGAGGGGTAGCGGGACATGGTCGAGTACAAGTGGACGGTGCTGTCGAACACCACCATCGGTGCCCTCCTCGCCTCCATCAACAGCACGATCATCCTCATCTCGCTTCCCGCCATCTTCCGGGGGCTCGACATCGACCCCTTCGCCGGCTCGAACTTCACCTTGCTCATCTGGGTCCTCCTCGGGTATGGGATCGTAACCGCGACCCTCCTCGTGACGGTGGGACGGATCTCGGACATGCTGGGCCGGGCCCGCATGTACAACCTTGGGTTCGCCATCTTTGCCGCAGGCTCCGTCCTTCTCTTCCTTATCCCGAGCTCAGGGACGACCGGGGGTCTGGAACTCGTCCTGTTCCGGATCGTCCAAGGGGTCGGAGGAGCGTTCCTCTTCGCCAACTCCGCGGCCCTCCTTACCGACGCCTTCCCGCACGATGAACGGGGGAAAGCCCTCGGGATCAACCAGGTCGCGGCCATCGGAGGCTCCGTGGTCGGTCTGGTCCTGGGCGGTATCCTCGTGGGCTTCGGGGACATCCATCTCGGGGCCCTGTCCATCCCCGCCTGGAGGGTCCTCTTCCTGGTGAGCGTTCCCTTCGCTGTTTTCGGCACGGCGTGGGCCTATCTCAAGCTCCACGACCTGCGAGCCCCGGCCAAGGGCCAGAAGATCGACTGGGCAGGGAACATCCTCTTTGGGGCCGGACTCACGATCCTGCTGGTGGCGGTCACCTACGGATTGCTCCCCTACGGCGGGCAGCTGATGGGCTGGACGAGCCCCTGGGTGATCGCCGGCATCGTGGCGGGGATCGCCATGCTGGTCCTCTTCCTGTGGGTGGAGACCAAGGTCCCCGAGCCCATGTTCCGGTTGCACCTGTTCCGGATCCGCGCCTTCGCCGCGGGTAACGTGGCGGGGTTCCTGGGTTCCATCGCCCGAGGAGGGGTGATGTTCATGCTCATCATCTGGTTCCAAGGCATCTGGCTTCCCCTCCATGGCTACTCGTTCTCCGAGACCCCTTTCTGGGCCGGGGTCTACATGCTCCCGATGATCGGGGGTTTCATGGTCTTCGGCCCCGTGAGCGGCTGGCTCTCCGACCGGTTCGGGGCCCGATATCTGGCCAGCCTGGGGATGGCCATCGGTTCCCTGACGTTCTTCCTCTTCCTGACGCTGTCCTACAATTTCGCATACTGGCAGATGGGGGTCCTTCTCTTCGTCCAGGGCTCCGGGATGGGGATGTTCGCCGCCCCGAACACGGCGGCGATCATGAATTCCGTCCCCGCCGAGCACCGCGGGGCGGCCTCGGGCATGAGAGCCACCCTTCAGAATGTGGGGTCCCAAGTCTCGATGGTCATCTTCTTCACCATCGTCATCGCGGGGCTGTCCTCGGGCCTGACCGGCGCCGTCCATTCCGCGCTCCTTTCTGCGAACGTGTCACCTCCCGTGGCCACCCAGCTCGCCACGGCGGTGGGAGCCAATCCCACCGGCGCCCTCTTCGGAGCCTTCCTGGGCGTGAACCCCATGACGCAGCTCCCCCTGTCGATCCAGAGCCTCCTTCCGCCCGTGGTGTTCACCAAGGAATGGTTCCCGCACGCCATCGCTCCGGCGTTCATGCAAGGGCTTGACGAATCGTTCCTGATCGCAGGGATCATCACCGTGATCGCGGCCCTCGTCTCCCTCCAGCGGGGGGACAAGTACATCCATGAGCTCCAGAATTCCACGCCCACCAAGGATCCCGCTCCCTCCTCAAGCCCAGAGAAGGAGACTCCGTCTTACAGCGGCGGGACCGCTAAGTGACCTGGGACATCCTAGGGTTGGGGTGACCGTCGGGTCGTCCGGGACGAACCGGGTCGAGCCACGGGATGAGTCCACTACGAAGAAGCTGAGCAGGGTCTGTTCCGAAGGTCTGGCGGAGCCGGTGGCACAAGAGAGCCGCGGGAGGGATTTGAACCCTCGACCTGCTCCTTACCAAGGAGCCGCTCTACCACCTGAGCCACCGCGGCGGGTTGGGACCGGTTGGGTTGGGGTTAGCGTGGCGCCTTATTATGGGTTCCCTTTCGCCGCGCGGGCGGGTCCCATGGCCATCTTCCAGGCCCGGTCGACCCACTCCTGGTAGGTCGTCGCGGTGGAAACGGAGAGATCGAGGACGCTCCCGAGGAGGTCCCGGCCGCTCCTTTCCCAGAGTTCCATCCAGGGGCGCATCAGGTAGTCCGGGTGGTCGACCCCGATCTCCTTCTTTGCCTCCTCGTAGGCGGCCCACTGTTCCTTCCAGGGGTACTGCTGTTCCCGGGAACCCCAGGTGGTGCGGCCCTGAAAGCGGGGCTCCCGCTTCTCGAGGAAGGCCTTCATGCCCTCCTTCTGGTCCTCGGTCTGGAAGAGGACGCCCCAGAGGTCCCGCTCGTACTCGAGGCCGAGGAGGCGGGTGGCATCGGAGGCGTAGTTGACGGCGTATTTTGCGGCGGCGATGGCGGTCGAGCCCTTGGAGGCGAGGACCTTGGCGAGGGACTTCGCCTCTTCGAGGAGCTTGGCGGGAGGAACGACCCGGTCCACGAGGCCGTCCCGGAGGGCGACCTCGGCCGGCACCTTCTCCCCGGTGAGGATCCAGTGGCGGGCCCGGGCGACCCCGATGGCGCGGGTCAGCCGGCGGGAGCCTCCCCAGCCGGGGAGGACGCCGATGTTGATCTCGGGCTGGGCAAAGACGGCGTCCGAGGCGGCGACGATGAAGTCGCACGCCAGGGAGATCTCGCAGCCGCCCCCGAGGCAGAAGCCCCGGATGGCCGCGATGACGGGCACGGGTGAGCGTTCCAGGAGGTTCGTGAGCGCCTGGCCCTTGGCGGAGTAGCGGACCGCTTCCTCCAGGGTCATGCCGGCCATCTCCTTGATGTTCGCACCGGAGGAGAAGGCCTTGTCTCCGGATCCGGTCAGGATGATGCAGCGGACCTGGGGGTCGTCGGTCATGGCGACGGCCGCCTCCGCGAGGGCGTCGAGCACGCGGCTCGTCAGAACGTTGTAGGGGGGGTTCTGGAGGGTGAGGATGGCAATGGGTCCTTCCTTCTCCACTTTGACGGGTTCGAGCGCCGGGTTCTGTTCCTTTCCTTTCATGTTCCTTCCTTTGGGATCACTTCAAGAACCACTCGGCCACGGCGGGCCACATCTCCCGGTGACCTTTGCGGCTGGTGGAGAGTCCAATGTGGCCTGACGGGAGCTCGAAGTGTACCTTCTCCTTGCTGCCCATGTAGCCCAGTCCCCGGACGGTGCACTCGGCGGGAACGATGGTGTCCTGTGTCCCGACGATGCTGGCGACGGGCATGCGGATGTTCTCGAGGTGGAGGGTCTTCCCGTCGAGCTTCCAGGTGCCCTTGACGAGCATGTCCTTCTGGTAGCCGTTCGTGACGACCTCGGCGTAGGTGGGGCCGGCCATCGGGATCCCGTCGAGGTTCCACTTCTCCATGCGGAGGAAGTTCTCGATGAACTCGGTGTCGTCGAGGTGCATGAGGAGGGCCCGGTACTTCTCGTAGCCGGTCCGCAGGGGGTCCAGCATGTCGAAGGCGGAGTTGAAGAACTGGGGCGGGACGAGCCCGTAGGTGCGGGCGATCTTCCAGGCGTCGAACCCTGGGGCGTGCGCCCAGACGTTGAGCAGGCTCTGGGTGGAGGTGAAGGCGACGGGCGCGGCCATGAGGCCGAGCTTCCGGATCCTCTCGGGGTGAAGCGCGGTGTACATGGTGGTGAAAGTGCCTCCCATGCAGTACCCAAGGAGGCTGATCTTGTCCTCCCCGGAGATCTTGCGGACCTTCTCCACGCAGTGGTCAACGTAGCCGTTGACGTAGTCGTTGACGGTCAGGTCCTTGTCCTCCAGCGTGGGGCTGCCCCAGTCGACGAGGTACACGTCGAGCCCCTTCGCGAGGAGGTCCTCCACGACGGAGAGGCCGGGCTGGAGGTCCATGATGTAGGGCCGGTTGATGAGGGCGTAGACGAGCAGGACGGGCGGGCGCTCCTTCCCCTTGAAGGCGGGGGGAGTGTCGTAGTGGAAGAGCTGGAGGCGATCCTCCCGGTAGACGGTGGAGTGGGGGGTCATCCCCACCTCCACCTTCGGGGGGTTGGTCGCAAGGGCGATCGCCTTGTTCAGACGTTCGTAGAACTCCATGATGGGGGCATGGGGCAGCCCCGTCCCCCCTGCGCTAGCCGCGCCGCTGCTCGACATCCTGTAAGAACCGAGGTCTTGGACTACCTAATCTTTTCTTCCAGTTGGTCGACCTTCTCGGAAAGGGCCTTCAGGGTCTTCCTCAGCTCGGAGATGTCGTCCCGGGTGGGGAGCGAGCCGACGATGCTGGCCAGCCCTCCTTGCTCGGCGAAGGACTTCTGGGCCTCGAGGGCCGAGTCCAGGGTGCGTCCGAAGAGGGTGACGAAGTTCGGGCTGGTGAGGTAGCTGTAGGAGAGCTTCCGGAAGTTCTCAGAGAACTCCCGCAGCGCCTGCTCCTGCGTCTTGACGAAGTCCTCGTAGTTGAGGCCGGGGCGGAAGGCCTGGCCGTAGCGCTCGGAGACGTTCCCGAGGACATCCCGCCAGAACTTCTGGACGAGCTCGGTGGCGTTCCGGGCCTGCTGCTCGGGGGTGAGGGTCTCGGTCGCCGTCGGGGGGACCGCGGTGCGGCTCCAGGCGGTGAAGAGGTCCTTCTGGACGTTGGATCCCGTGGTGAGGGCATCGGCGACCTTTTGGCCGACCTCCTCCGCGAGGTGGGTCCATTCCTGGTAGCGGGCGTTGACCTCCCTCAGGTCCTCCTGGGTGGGGCGGGGCTGGGAGACGTCCTTCGCGGCGGCGGACCAGCGTTCGTAGAGGCGCTGCTGCTCCTCGCCGAAGCGCTTGATGGACTCCGTGGTGGTCTCGCCCAGTTCCTTGGCGAAGTTGACCCAGGTGGAGAGGTACTCTTCCCCGGGGGCGGTGAAGGTGCCGTGCTCAACCTTGACCTCTTCTCCGGCGGGGACCTTCTGTTCGGTGGTTTCGGACTTTCGGGCGGTAGACTTGCTGGTTTTCTTTGCGGGCATTTTTCCCTCCTTATTCCTTCTTCGTTTCACTGAGGATCTCGCTCACCATGCCGGTGATCGTCCCGGTGCCCTTCGGGGGAACCCCGAGGACAGGGAAGGACTCGGCCACGCGCTGCAGGAAGGAGAGCTGCTCCTCCGTCGCCTTGGTGAGCTGGCGGTAACTGTACCACGAGTATTCCAGGAAGTCCTTCTGGACGTGGCGCGTCCAGTTGAGGTACGCCTCGAAATCCTTGGCCCCGAGGGTGTTGACCCGGCCGAGGGTCTCCCCGACCTGCTTCCATGCGTTCAGACTGGCTCCTAGGCTCCACTGGTTTTCTTCGCTCATATGTACATACCTCCGTTTAGATTGAGGACCGACCCGGTGATGTAATTCGCCTCCTCGGAGACGAGGTAGACGACGGAAAGGCCCACTTCGCGCGCCGTTCCGAAGCGGCCCATCGGGATCTGGGAGAGGATCTTGGCGCGGACCTTCTCGGGGATCCCCTGGACCATGGGCGTGTCGATGAAGCCGGGGGCGATGACGTTCACCGTCGTCCCTCGGGGGGCGAGCTCGCGGGCGAGCGCCTTGGTGAAACCGATGATGCCGCTCTTGCTGGCGGCGTAGTTCACCTGCCCGACGTTGCCCATCTGGCCAACGAGGCTCGAGATGTTGACGATGCGGCCCTTGCCGCTGTCCACGATCTCCTCGACGAAGGCCTTGGTGCAGTGATAGACACCGGAGAGGTTCACCTGGATGACCTCCTCCCACTGGTCCTCCGTCATCTTGGTGAAGAGGCTGTCCCGGTTGATCCCGGCGCAGTTGATCAGCGTGTCGATCTTGCCGAACTTCTCGTGGATCTGGTCCCGCATGACGGTGACCTCCCCGATCTTGTCGATCTGGGCCTTGATCGCGGCGCTCTTCTGACCGAGGTTGCCGATCTCCTTGACGATCTTGTCCGCCTCGGTGGTGTTCTTGTTGAATTGGATGGCGACGTCCGCTCCCTCTTCGGCGAGGCAGCGGGCGATCTCGAGACCGATGCCCCCGCTCCCGCCGGTGACCAGGATCTTCCGGTTGGTGACCCGCTTCATGGTTCCTTCTTCTCCCCCTTCGCCTTCTTGCCGCCGAGGAACTCCGTGGCGACTTCCATCGGTGCGGTGTAGGCCTTCTGGAGGGCAGCGTACTGCTCAAGGGCCTGGTCGACCTGTTCCTTGATGATCTCTTCCAGTCCCTTCAGGTAGGGATTGAAACCGGAGGTGGACTCGGCCGTCTCTTCGCCGGGCAAAACAATGAGGAGCTCCCGGCCCGCGAATTCCTTCAGGCCGCTCACTTGACCGTTCGGGCTCACCTTCCGGGTCCCGATGATCTTACCTCCTGTCCCTAATTCTATCCGCATGTCTCGCTGTATCGCACTGTGCATCACACAATGAGTATATAAATCTTGGTCTCCCACGCACCCCCCGGCGAAGAGTGGACCGGCGACCGCCTCCGGGGAGGGAGGCGGCGCGTGGCCGTGGGGACGGTTGGATCTGCACAGGGCCTCATGTGTACTCTTCATGGACCGGGAGTTACATGATGCCGTGCCATTTTCTAATCGTCCGGAAAAGTCGTCGGAATCCGGGCGTCTCGGACGTAAGCGACCCGGGGAGACCTCGTTCCTGACGAAGGGTCCCCGAGCCCGGCTCGGTGCAACCGCTAAGTACGGGGGTCGGTTGGAGACGTCCCAGTTCCCGAGAACCGATGAGTGAACCTGTTATCGTAAGGGGAAAGAACGTCTGGAAGGTCTACGAGTCCGAGGCAGGGAACGTGGAGGCCCTCCGGGGGATCGATGTGACCATCAACCAGGGCGAGATGGTCGCGGTGATGGGTCCCTCCGGGTGCGGCAAGACCACCTTCCTCAACTGCTTCTCCGGCCTTGACGACGTGACGAAGGGGACCGTCCACGTGGAGGGAACGAACATCCACGCGATGAACGACAACAAGAAGAGCGAGTACCGGGCCCGGCGGATGGGTTTCGTCTTCCAATCGTACAATCTGCTCCCGGTCCTCTCGGCCGTGGAGAACGTGGAGCTGCCGCTCCTCGTGGCCGGGGTCCCCCCAAAGAAGGCCCGGAGCCGGGCCCTGCACTGGCTGGAGGAGCTCGGTCTGAAGGGAAAGGAGGACTACCGTCCCCTGGCGCTCTCGGGAGGACAGCAGCAGCGGGTGACGCTGGCCCGGGCCCTGGTGAGCGAGCCGGCGATCGTCTGGGCCGACGAGCCCACGGGCAATCTGGACGCGGAGAACTCCCGGCAGGTCATGGAACTCCTGCGGTCCCTGAACCAGGCCCATGACCAGACCTTCATCGTGGTGACCCACGACGCCGAGGTCGCACGGTCGTGCGACCGGGTGCTCCGGATGCGGGACGGGAGCCTGCTCCCCCCGTGAGCGACCCCGCAGGGCACCTCGGCCGGTTCGCATCCCGGGGCCTGGGGGCTCTCGTCTCCTCCCCGGGGGATCTGCTCCTGCTCCTCCTCGTCGGGGTCCTGGTCGTCTCCCTCTACCTCGGCGTGCGCGACCCCCTCACCGTGCGCATCGGGTTCCGCAACTTCCTCCGGGGTCGGCGCCGGACGATGGTGCTCCTCCTGGGACTGCTCGTCGGGACGGCGATCATCTCCTCCTCGCTCGTCGTGGGGGACACTGTCGGTTCGCTCTCCACCCACTTCGCCTACATCCAGGACGGGAACGTGCACGAGGCCGTCTTTGCCGGCGGGACGACCGGGGGCTACCAACCCTTTCCCTATTCCTTCTATCTGAAGCTGAACGCTTCCCTCTCTTCCCAGCCCTATGTGGCCGGGGTCTCCCCGCTCCTTCTTGCCCAGGGGGCCGCATCGGCCCTCGATCAGACCTCGGGCGTTCCCCAGACCGGGATGAACCTCATCGGCACGGACGCCAATGTGAGCTCGGCCCTGGGTCCCTTCACGTTGACGAGCGGGGCCCGGGTCCCCGGACCCCAGCCCGGGGAGGTCCTCCTGAACCCCACGGCGGCGCAGGACTTGGATGCGAAGGCCGGGGACCATCTCCTCCTGAACGTACCGGGCCACCCGAACCTGCCGGTGACCGTGCTCGGGCTGGTCATCGCCGACGGACGCGGCGGGTTCCAGGACAACGGGGAGGGGAACGTCTTCGTGACGGTGGCCGACGCCCAGACCCTCCTTCAGGTTCCCAACGTGATCGACTACATCGCGGTCACGAACGTGGGTGGGGCGGCGGGCGGCATCGTTCACACCTCGGCGGTGATGTCCGAGATCCAAGCGGTCCTCCCGGGGATCATCGCGGAATACCCCGCGGGTACCCTGCCGGCCGGTCTTGCGGCGAACAACATCCTTCAGAACGACGTGAGCTCGGCCCAAAGCTCCTCGACCGACCTCACCACCCTCTTCCTCGTCATCGGCTTGTTCTCGATCGTCTCCGGGAGCATCCTCGTGGTCGGCATCTTCGTTCTCCTTTCCGAGGAACGGCGAGGGCAGATGGGGGTGGCGCGGGCCGTCGGGATGCGTCGGGGCCAGCTGGTCAAATCGTACTACTTCGAAGGTCTCGCCTATTCCGCCGGCTCTGCATTCCTGGGGACCCTTCTGGGCGTGGGGATCGCCTACCTGCTCATCGACCTTCTGGTGACCCTGGTGGACCCCGGTTCCTCCACGGAGGCCGTTCTCGCATCCTTCACGGTGAACCCCTCCTCGCTCCTCATCGCCTACGTGACGGGGTTCCTCCTCACCTTGGCGACGGTCGTCGTGACGGTGGCCTACGTGAGCCGCCTGAACATCGTGCGGGCGATCCGGAGCCTCCCGGAGCCCCCGCTGAGCCGCAAGGCCTACTTCCGCCTGGGGCTCTTGGGCGGAGGGATCACGCTCCTCGGTCTCCTTCTCGTCCGCGCCGGACTCCCGAGCTCGGTCGACATCGGGGTGGCGGAACTGGGGGTCTCCTTTGTCATCCTGGGGGTCGGGCTCGTCGCCGCAGCACTGTTGCCGAACCGTCTGGCGATGACCGCCATGGGAGCGGCCCTGCTCCTCTTCTGGGGCGACCTGCCCCTCCGGCAGGACCTCTTCGGGGCGAACCACGGGGGGAGCATCTTCGTCTTCTTCCTGGAGGGGATCTTCCTCATCCTCGCCGCCATCGTGATCTACCTGTTCAACGCCGACCTCGTGATGCGGGGCCTCCGCCGCCTCCTGGAGCGGGACCCGAAGCGGGTGCCCGTCGTGATGGTGGCCTTCTCCTACCCCGGGCACAAGCCGTTCCGGACCGGGATGACGCTCTCGATCTTCGCGATGGTGCTCTTCACCATCGTGGCCATCGCCTCCATCGGGAACGGCATCGCCGTCAACCTGGACCAGACGGTGGCCAGCCAGTCGGGAGGCTTCTCCATGGCGGGGACGTCGGACGCTCCCATCCCCGGCTTCGCCAGCGAGATCCGGAACAACAGCACCCTTTCCCCGGAGATCTCCACGGTGATCCCCTTCTACTCGGCCCAGGCGTACGTGTCGCCGGCGACGGGGTCTCCGTTCCAGGCCCGGATCGCCGCCGCTCCCATGGGGCTACCGCCGAGCGAGGACTTCTACACGGCCAACCACTTCAACTTCAGCTCGACCTTGAACGGCATGTCCGCCACCCAGGTCTGGAAGACCCTCCAGAGTGACCCCACGGCGGTCGTCGCTTCGGGCAACTATGGAAAGTCCTCGGGATTCTCCTTGGGACCCTCGGGACACGGGCTGCGCACCGGAGAGATGTTGAACCTGTCGATCCCGGGAACCTCGATCACGACGCAGGTCCACGTCGTGGGGATCATGGCGGAGACGCTCATCTCGACGCTGCTCCTCAATCCGGGGACCATGACCGGGACCTTGCATTCGAACCGAACCACGCTCTTCCTCCTCACGCTCTCGAGCCAGGCCAGTGCCCAACAGACGATCTACGACCTGAAGAAGGCCTTCTTCGCCTCCGGGCTCCAACTGGTGGACTTCCAGCAGACCTTCGCAGCGACCCTGCAGTTCCTGATCTCCTTCATCGACCTCCTGGAGGTCTTCGTGGCCCTGGGCCTGGTCGTCGGCATCGCGGCGATCGGCATCCTGGCCTTCCGGGCCATCGTGGAGCGACGGAGCGAGATCGGGATGCTCCGGGCGGTGGGGTTCAAGAAACGCCAGGTCTTGGTCTCCTTCTTCATCGAGTACAGCTTCCTTGCCCTGCTCGGGATAGGGATGGGCGTGGCGCTGGGAGCCCTGCTCGCCTACAATCTGTCCGAGAGTGCGAGCGGAATCCTCAGTTTCTCCGTCCCCTGGGGGAACGTGGCCCTCATCGTCGTGCTCAGCTACGCGTTGACCATCCTCGCGACCGGGGTGCCCTCCTACCGGGCCTCTCGCATCGCGCCGGCGGAAGCTCTCCGGTACTCCGAGTAGCGCTCCCGTGTCCTACGGGGACCGTGGGCCAGGGTGCTTCGTCCGGCCGTTTTGAACGGCTCGGCGGGCGGTCGCGGGTGACGCGCGGGTCGACCCCCGAGTCGGCCCCCTAGGCCGGTGCACCTGAAAGAGCTCGTGGCCACCTTCCCCTTCCGGGATAAACTTCTCCGCATCGACCACGAATCCCGCTTCCTCGAGCCACGCTCGGTACGTGGTGGCATCCTCGTGATCCCAGAACATCCAACTGTCCGAACCTAGCCACCCCTTCTCCAGCCCCTTCCAACGTCCGGCCCCCAGGATGGTGAGGAACACTCCCCCCGGGACCAGCCAGCGATGGATCCGCCGGAACAGGGGACGCTGTTCCGCCAACGGTACGTGGATGATGGAGTAGAGCGCGACGACCGCGGCGAACGAGCCGGCGGGAAAGCGGACCCGGGTCATGTCCTCCCGCACGAAGGTCGCCCTCGGTACCAGGGCACGCGCCCGTTCGATCTGCACGTCGGAGATGTCGACCCCGGTGACCTCGAAGCGGCGGGCGAGAAGGCGCGCAGCGGGAACTCCGGCTCCGCAACCGAGGTCCAGCACGTGGCTTCCCCTCGGGAGTTGGGTGAGGATCGGGGAGAGCCACTGTTCATACTCACGGTTCGCGTGCTCGGTCCCATCCATCCGGGCACCCTCGGGTCGATAGAGGTAGGAGCGTTGGTTCCAGCCTTCCCGCACCAGGGACTTGACCTTGGAAAACGGTCTGCGGGGGGACTTCATGCCGATGGTGTAAGGTGCCCTAAGAAGATAGCTTAGGGGCCCCTACTGGATGCTGTTCACGATGTTCATGACGGCCCCGTCGGAGGTGACCGAGGAAGGCGGGGTGACCCCGGCGATCTGGTCCGCTTTCACGAAGTAGGCCTCGAGATACAGGGCGGGCCCGTGGATGGCGTTGTACACCGTAGGGTCCGCGGTGGTGTTCCGCAGGTCGTTGAGCACTTGCTGTGGGCTCAGCCCCTGCAGCACGGTCGGGTCGACGATCGCCCCGACATGGATGAACATCCCGCCCACCACGATGAAGGGGATGCTCTGGTGCGAATTGTAGGTCGAGACGTACGCTTGCTCGGTCAGGGAGAGGGGAGGCAGGGTGATCTGGGTATCCACGTTCCCCTCCTTCGCATCGAGATTGATGTAGTTGCTCGCGTACGTGGCGGAAACGAACTCCACCTCTGGGATGCTGGCAGGAGTGTCGCCCGGATTGGAGTGCCCCAGTTGGGTACCCGAGAGCGTCCCGAAATCCGAAAGGGCGAGGTAGTACGCCCAGCTCGAGGCGGAGCAGTAGGGGCAGGCGATCGAACCCACGTAGAAGAAGACGGGCTGGCCGTTGGAGGACCAGACCGCGTTGCGGGGAGACTCGCTCAGCCAGCCCCCGGGCTCGGAGTACGTGAAGGTGGAGAGGTTGGGGATCCCGAGCCCATACCCCGCGAGCGCGAGGCCCCCGGAGAGGACGAGCCCCAGCACGAGCCCGAGGGCGACGGGCTTCTTCCACACCTCCGGGAGGCGGGAGGTCCCCAGCACAGACCCGACGGTCATGAGGAGGGCACCGGCGATGAGCACGAGCAGCACGTCAGGGAAGGCGGGCGTGAGGACCCCGACGTAGGAGACGAGATAGGCCATCAGGAACCAGACGGCCCCGAGGACCACGACCCCCAGCCCCCCGGGGACGAGGAACTTGCGGAGCGTTTCCTTCGCGGTCGGGGCCCCGGTCCCGCCCTTCTTCTTGGCCGAGGGGCCCCGCGAGGACTTCCTCGAATAGTAGAGGGTCTTGAGGGCGCGTCCCGAATCCTCCACTCCGTCGGGTGGGGAGAAATGGACCTTGGCGTCGTGGGAGATCTCCTCCCATCCCATTCCCTTCGAGCGTAGTCGCTCGACCCTCTCCCAGTCCACCATGCTCGGAACGAGACGACCCACGGCTATCTATCTTTCGGAGACAGCAGTTTCCATCCGTTCGCCCGGTCGGGCCATGTATTCTGCCAACCTCCCCTTGTCAAAAGGGGTGGTTCCTCCCGTGCTCTTCGTTCCCGAGGGTGGCCAGATCCTTTCGGTGGGTGCCGGGGCCGCTGGCGGGCCGAAAGATCGGGTTCAGGGAGGGGCGCTGTCCGCGGTGCTGATCCGGGAACCTTTCCAGCCGAAGAAGTGGACGTAGAGGTAGCTGTTGACCGCGAGGGCCGCGGCGTACCCCACGAAGGGAATGGCCACGGCCACGTCGGCGAGGGAGTACCCGGCGACCGCGGTGGCGGCGCTCGAAGCCCCCACCCTGGCCGCCTGGTTGGTGCCCGCCCCCTCGGCCCGGTCCTGGGGAGGTAGGTTCGAGACCAACGCGGAGGATTGCGCGGGGAGCGCTGCCACACGGAACGAGGGGAGCGCCATGTAGGCGATCAAGGCCGGGACCAGGGTGAGAAAGGGGATCGAGACCGCCAGGAGGGCGGCGACGATCCGCGTGCCCACGATCGCCTGGACAAATCCCCACCTCCGGTCGAGATAGGGGGCAAAGAGGACCGACACGGTCCCCGCGGCCCCTGCGATACCCGAGTAGACGGACATCTGCGGCCGAGCGATCCCGAAGACCAGGATGAAGTAGGGGATGAGGAAGGGGGTGAGCAGTCCCTGGGAGAAGCCGTTCAAGATCCCGGTGTAGGTGAACTTCCGGATGACCTCCTGGCTCTTCTTCGAGGGGGATTTCCCCTGGACCACCCGGCGGATGCGGATGGGAAGGGCCAGAAACAGCGCGGCCAGCGCCAGCACGAACGCGAGCAGGAAGACCTCCGTCAAGGTGCCCGTTCCCGCCGCCAGGGTCCCGACCGCCGCCGAGGCGCCCGTGAGGAAGGTGAAGTAGCTGAACCAGCGGGTCCGGTCCCTCCGGGGCGTGAGGTCGGCCAGGATGGCGGTCTGCATCGGCATCACCATACCGCCGACACCGCCTCCCGCCAGGGAACCGGTGGCGCTGAACCCGCCGAGCACACTGGCCAGCGCCACCAGGGCAAGGTTCGGGCGGAAGAGCAGCAGGAGACAGGCCATGGGAAGCAGGGCCAGGGCGATGAGATAGGTGGCCCGCAGGTTGACCCGGGTCCCCGTGCGGCCGAAGAGGTAGGTGAGGATGGCGGTCGATAGCGAGCCCCCGACGTAGAGCAAGCCCAGGAGGAAGTAGTCGGCGTGGAGATCCGTCAGCACGAGGTAGGGGAAAGCCACGTTCACCAGGCCGGCGGCAAAGCCCCGGGCTACGCGGCTTCCCAGAAGGAGGAACAGTCCGTTCGAATCCTTACCCTCCGAGGGATTACTGGGTTCTTCCGGGGGGGAGCTCTTGGATTCGTCACTCATATTTTCCTAGTTGGTCCCCACCCTGAGAGGCACGGTAACGGTCCTCCCTTATCTCCTCTCCGAGCCATTCGTAGGGGCTCAGGACCGACCCTCTGCACCGAGCGGCCACGGATCGGCTGGCCTTGGGTCCGCCCCCGGGAGACAACTTCCGGACGTTTCGTCCTTGAGGAGGGCCGCCCCGGCGGGATGGGACCGGCGATCCGCAGGCGCCCGATGACTTCCACCAAAGGTTGCGAGGGGCCGGGTCCTTCCAACCCGGTCCCCGCGGGAAGAGGTTGTCTGGGTCTCGTTCCGGTCTACTCTTGGTGCTCCTGGGCTTGGGGCGCTGTGGACCCCGAGGTGTCGGAGGAGGTGGTTGGGTCCGTCTTCGACGACCCGGAGGCTCCCTTCTTCCGGTTCCGGAGGAGGTAGACCAGCAGGGCGATCGCGATCAGGGCCAGGACCGTTGCGGTCAGGACCAGTTGGGCGATCTCGTAGCCGCTCGGACCCGCGGCGGGAGCCTTGGGCGGGATCGTGGTGACCTGGGCGACCGTGGAGGCAGAGCTGTGTCCCTGGGCGTCCGAGACCTGGACGGAGACGCTGTAGGTGGCCCCGTGTTCCAAGGTCAGGTTCAGCTGGGAGCCCGTGGCCCCGGCGATGGCCGAGCCGTTCAGGAACCAGATGTACGAGTAGGGCCCGAAGCCGCCCCGGACGCTCGCGGTGAAGAGCACCGCGGTGCCGGCTTTGACCGAGGTGGATCCTGTCGAGATCTCCACGCTGAGGGGGGACGCCACGGTCACCGTCACGGAGTTCGAGGCCGCCGAAAGGCCCCGGGCATCCGTCACGTTGACGCTGACGGTGTAGCTCCCTGCGGTCGTCGGCGAGCAGGTCAGGGTGAGGGCATTCGCCGAGACGCAGCCCGCGGGGAGCCCGTTCCAGGCGAAGGAGTAGGGGAGCACGCCGCCCTTCTCGCTGACCGAGAAGGTGAGGGTCCCGCCGACCTCGACCTGGGAGACGCTCGCCACCAGTTGGGGGACCGTGAGGGCCGGGATCGCCTGGACGGTCACATCCAGTGTCGTGGAGACGGTGGCGCCCGCCCCGTCGGTCACGTTCAGGACCACAACGTAGGGGCCCGCCGCGGTGTAGACGTGGCTCACGGCGACTCCGGTCCCGGTGGAACCGTCCCCGAAGCTCCAGTGGTAGAGGAGCGGGGTCGTGCCGCCCTGGACCGAGGAGGTGAACTCGATGGTCGCTCCAAGGTCGACGGTGGTCGGGGAGGCGGCGGCCGAGAGCACGAGGTCCGGGGCGACCGTCAGGACGAGGGGCGAGGAGCTCGCCGAGAACCCGTTCGAGTCCTGGATGGTCAGTACCACCGAGTAGGTGCCTGGGGTCGAGGGAGCGCACACGATCGAGAGGGCGGAGCTGCTCGTGCAGCCCGGGGGCAGTCCCGTCCAGCGGAAGACGGGGGAGCCGCTGCCGGGGGACACCGTCCCGCTCAGGGTGAGCGTCATACCGACGTCCAGGTCGTTCAGGGTGGCATTGAGGGCCGAGACCGAGGGGTCGCTGGAGACCGCGACCGAGGTGACGGCGCTGGTCCCCGAGGCGAGGTTGCTGTCGGTCACCGTTACTCCCACGTTCGCCGTTCCATTGGCGGTGGGGACACAGGTCAGCACCGGAGCGTTGACGGAGACACAGCCGGCCGGGAGCCCGGTCCAGAGATAGGAGAAGACCCCGCTGCCGCCCGCCACCGAGACCGCGAAGGTGACGGCCTGTCCCACGTCCAAGGCGGGACGGGAGGCCGTCACGGTCGGGGTCACGAGGGAGGCATCGACCGTGATCGTGACCGTGGAGGTCAGGAGGGACTCGCCGTTGGAATCCGTGACCCGGACGGAGACGGTGTAGCCGCCGGAGGCCGCCGGGGCGCACTTCAGTACCGAGGAGTTCGCACCGGTGCATCCGGGTGGGAGCCCGGTCCAGACGTAGGTGTAGATCCCCGAACCGCCCGAAGGGGCCACGGTGAGGTTGAGCGACTGGCCCACGTCCACGCTGGAGGGGAGGGCCGTGAGGACGGGGGTGCCCAGGGCGGGCGAGACGATGAGCCGGATCGTCCGGCTGGCGGAGTGCCCGAGGGCGTCGGTCACCGTCAGGTTCACGGTGTAGTTCCCGGCGACGGTGGGGGCGCAGGTGACCGTCAACTGACTTCCCGCGGAGCATCCGATGGGCAGTCCCGTCCAGAGGTACGAGAGCGGGAAGGTTCCTCCGGTCACCGTGGCGGTGAGCGTCACGCTCTGACCGACATCGAGGGCGGTGCGGCTGGCGCCCAGGAACGCTACGGCCGGGTCCGCGTTGATCCGGACCGGCATACCCGAGCTTTGGTAGACCCATGCGTCACTGTAGACGTTGCCGCAAGAGAACCCGAAGCAGTCCGAGCCTCCGTAGAGGACCACACCGTGACCCGGCCAGTCGGACGCCACGGCACCCAGCCGGGCGACGGGGGAGGCGGTGGGGTGCAGAGGCAGCCAGGTCCCGTTGAAGAAGGCCCAGGTGTCGCCCAAGGTGCAGGTCGAGGAGAAGACCCCGCACGCATTGCCACCGAAGAGCAAGATGTATCCGCCGGTCGTGTCGGAGACCATCGTCATGGCGGCGCGGGGTGTGGGGGCTTGGGGAGTAGCCAGCTGGGTCCAGTTGCCCCCCGGTCCGAACGCCCAGGTGTCACCGACAGCGCATCCGCCGTTGCAGACATCGCCACCGAAGAGGATCAGGCTATGGGAGGGGGAGTCGTAGGCCATCCCGGCGAAGGTCCGTGAGGACGGGCAGCTGACCGTAGCCCCGGTCGAGAGATAGTCGCACGAGGTCCCGCCAAGCCCCTGTTCCAACTGGGTCCAGTGACCCTCCTTGAAGGCCCAGAGGTTCTGGGTCTGGCACCCGCCATCGAGCAGCGGGCATGTGGTCCCGCCAAAGAGGACGATCTCGCCGAGGGCGGGGTCGTAGACCATCGAGAATCCGGCGAGGGGGGCCGGGCCACCGGCCGACGGCAGCAGGGTCCAGACGCCGTGGCTGTAGACCCAGGTGTCGTTCGCAAGGGCAGGTGGGTAGGTGCTGCCGTCGTAGCCGAGCGAACCGCCAAAGAGGACCACGTAGTGGCCGGCGGGATCGTAGGCGAGGCCTCCGCCTTCCCTAGGGGACGGACAGAAGGTCAACGTCAGGTTGTTCGGATATTGGCACTGCGAGATTCCGTTGCCGGTGCCGGAGTACCCGGATTGGATCTCCTTGAAGGTGCCGTTCAGCCAGGCGTACGTGTTCCCGTCCTCGCAGTAGGGGTAGCTCAACCCGTAGCAGGAACCCCCGAACTGGACGATGTAGCCGTCGGCGGCGTCCCAGGTGGCCATTCCGTCCACCACGGTGTTGAGGGAGTTCGTGGCGTACGGGGCAGGCTTCCAGCCGACCGGCGGGACCGCTTGGGCCCCCACGTGATCCGTCAGGAGCACGCCGACATCGAAGGTTCCCACCGCGGTCGGGGTGCAGGTGAGCACCGCAACGTCCGCGGAGAGGCATCCCGCGGGGAGCCCGAACCACAAGTAGCGGTAGGGGGTCGTCCCGTTCACGCCGTGGGCGGTGAAGGTGACCGACTGGCCGAGGTCGAGGACGGTGGGGGAGGCGGTGACGGTCACCCCCGGGGGCGGGTTGACCGTGATCGTCAGCTTCACGACCGAGGACCCGCCGCCGGAATCGTTCACCCAGACGGTGATGTGGAAGACGGTGGTCGAGGTCACCAGGTAATTCCAGGTGAAGTTCTCCACGACGAGGGGTCCCGAGCCGTCCCCGAGGTTCCAGGTGAAGTGGTACGGGCCGGTCCCTCCGATCCAGGTGGAGTTGAGGTAGACTCCGTACCCGCTGTCGGTCGCGGAAGGCGAGACCGTCGCAACGCCGACGAGGACGGGCATCACCGTGAGGGTGGTGTTCCCGCTCCGCACGGTCTCTCCGTACGCATCCGCGACGATCACCGAGACGTTGTAGTTGCCGAGGGCGGCCGCGGGCACCGCGCAAAGGTCCGTAGTGGAGGTTGCGAGGTTGGTGGGGGTGCAGACCCAGCCGGCCGGGGTGACCCAGGTGAAGGTGTAGCTTCCGCTCCCACCCGAGGCGGTGGCCGAGAGGGTGTCGTTCGCTCCCTGGTCCACGGGGTTGTGAGTGGCCCCAGGGGTCCCCACCGTGATCTCGGGGTAGACGTTCTCCACGAGGGCGGGGCTGAGGACGTTCGCAGAGGTCGTGTCCGTCACGCGGACCCCGATCGACTGCGCTCCGGTCGGACCGGTGGTGGGCAGCAAGCAGGTCAGGGTCGAGGAGGCGGCGGGGTTCGGCGTGGAGACGCAGCTCCAGGAGACCGGGGGGACCCAGCTGAAGGTGTAGGGGCCCGTACCGCCGATGGGGGTCTCCGTGAAAGAGACCTGCATCCCGTTGTCGATGGGATTCTGCGAGGGGACTGGGGCGGGCGCCTCGAGCGTGTTGGCCGCCTGGACCTGGACCAAAGCCGCCGGGCTCGTGACTTGGAGCCCCGTTCCATCCTTGGCGATCACCCCGACGGAGTAAGTACCGAGGGTGAAGCTCGCAGGGATGAAGCAGATGTCCGTGGTGGTGGTGTTCGTGCTGGTCGGGGTGCAGCTCCAGCCGGTAGGCACGATCCACTGGAACGTGTACGATCCCGTTCCACCGGAAGCGCTGTCCGTCAGGGTCAGGGTGGAGTTCAGGTCCACCGGGTTCGCGCTGGGGGTGGCCGCGGGTACGGTCAGTGGGGGGAGTACCTGCTCCGTGAACACAAGGCTCCCATAGTAACTGATCCCGTCAGTGACCATCACGTAGACGGAGTAATTCCCCGCCGTGGTCCCTGAAGGTACCGTGCAGGTGTCGTTGCCGTAGGAGACAGTGGTGCTCTGAGTGCAGGTCCACCCGCCGGGGGCGCTCCAACTGTAGATGTAGGATCCAGGGCCCGCCCCTCCCGAAGGGATCTCGGTGAACGTGACGGTACCCGTAGGATCCACCGGGTTCCTGTTGGAGACGATGACACTGGCGACGAGCGCTGGATAGACGGTCACCGAGATGACCCCCTTGGCCGTCTGCCCCATGCTGTCGTTGGCCCAGAGCGTGACGGTGAACACTGTCTTGGTGCTCACAGTGAAGGCGTGGCCGGGGTTCGCGAAGGTGTTGATCGGGGAACCATCCCCGAAGTCCCACGCATAGGTGATGGGGCCCGTTCCTCCGGCCTGGTTCGACATAAAGCTGCCCGCGAGGCCGCTGTCCGAGGGATTAAGGTTGGTGGCCGGGGCCACGGTAGGCAGGGGATTCACCATCACCGTGAAGCCCAGTGAGAAGGACGAATTCGCGGAGTCCGAGACCTTGAGGCTGATCAAGAATGTGGTGGAGCTGACCACGGTGTACCTGTGCACCGGGTTCTGCGAGTAGTTGAGGGGGGAACCGTCCCCGAAGTTCCAGGTGAAGTTGTACGGGGCGGTTCCTCCGGAGACGGTCGTGAAGAACGCGACCGGCAGTCCCGAATCGGTGGCCGAGACATTGGCGCCGGCACCTCCCGCGAGCTGCGGATTGATGCGGAGGGAGAGGCTCGGGCTGAGGACCCGGTTCCCGGTCGAATCCGTGAGGTTGTAGCTGATGGAGTACGTCCCTGAGGGGAAGGACGTAGGAACGTAGCAGGCGTTGGTCGTCCCGCTGGGGGTGCACGACCATGCCGCGGGGACATTCCACGAGTAGAGGTAGCTACCGCTTCCTCCCGAGGGGACCGCGGTCAGGGTGACCGAGGTTTGGGCATCCGCAGGGTTCGAACTGGCCGTCGGTGCCGCGGGGGTGAGGGCCGGGAAGACCTGGAACTGGTCGGTGGGGCTCACGGCCACGAATCCGAGAGCGTCCGTCACGGTGACGTTCACCGGGTAGGTGCCCGGCACGAACGCGGACGGGAGGGCGCAGGTGTCGGTGCTGGCGGTCGTCGTGCTCACCACGGTGCAGGTCCACGCTGCGGGCACGTTCCAGGCGAAGGAGTACGGCAGGGTGCCCCCGGTGGGGGTCTCAGAGAACTTCACGGTCATCCCCGCGTCTCCGGAGGTGGGGAGGGCTGCGGGCACCGGGGCCTGTAGGGTGTAGGTCAGAGAGGACGCGGTGACCACGACGGACCCTGGTCCTCCGGCCGGTATGGGGTAGGCCCGGATCCAGTTGAAATTGACCTGCATGGGGAATCCCTTGGTCGAGTCGCTCAGGGTGCAGAAGTAGAGCGAGGTAGCTCGGTCGAGAGTGTTGATGTTCTGCATCCCGAAGGCGGCCCCCGAGTTGTTCTCGGGGTTGGGTGCAATGATGCCCACGGTGACGCTCGAGGTGGGTCCCTCATAGCCCAGCGCTCCCCAGTTCCAGTTGGTGTTCGCCGATCCCGTGGTGTTGAACCCCGGGACGTAGGTGCCGGACTGGATGAAATCCATGCCGAAGTACGCCCCAAAGAATCCCATATCGGTCCCATACGCGTTCTGAACGGTGGCGGAGGTCGAGGAACCGCACAGTCCGGCCACCCCGCTGTCCGTCCCGGTGTTCAGGCTCTGGAAATTGGACTCCGCGAGGTACGCCCCGGTGTTGGGAAGGGACCGGTTGAGGATAAAGGGCCCGCTCTGGTTCGTGCTGTTGAGCGTGAGGGCATTGACGGTGCCGCTCGTGTAGGGGATGCCCACGCTCTGTTTGAGGGTCTCTCCCGCTCCCACGTTGAACTCGGCGAGGGAGGTGTTCCCGTTGGCATAGACGGCGAAGACCTTCGCCCCGTCATCCGCGTGGGCGTACTGTCCGGCCGGGCTCAGCTGTGGCGCCTCGCCCCAGGGACCCGCCGAGGACAGGTCGTTCATCCCTCGAGGAAGGAGCCCGAGATAGAGGGGGTAGACCGTCTTCGCAGGGATCGCCGTGGTGACGTTGACGAACACTTGCGCGTAGGGCGCGGACCGGTTGGCCCCGCTCTGGAGCCACGCATTCTGGGCCCCTCCGCTCTGGTTGAAGAAGACCACATTGTCGACGTTCGGATCGAGGAAGGAGGCTATGGGTGCCCAAGAAAGGTTCACAAGGACCGGCGTGCCGGCGGCCACCGGGACGCTGTTGGTGTTGTTGAGATGGAGCGGGAGGTAGGCGATAACAGAGGAAACGGGCGGGCTCAGAAGGGGACGGACCGCAGAGGTCGAGAAGAGGGAAGCGACAGGGGAGCCGTGGGAAACGGCCGTCGAGGAAGCCGGCACCGGCGATGCGCTGGCAGGAACAGGGGCGGGTGTGGAACTCCGCGGGCCGGAGCTCACCGTACCGGGTGGGAGCACGACGACCGGGACGCACGAAGGACCGCAGGAGGAAGGCAAACTGGAGGAAGGCAGACTGGTGGGGGCACTGACGGGAGCATAGGTCGGGGACGAGACCACCGGGGAGGCTCCGCCAGCGGTCGTGGGGGCGGTCAGCGCCGCAGGCACGAGGGGCGTGGCGAGGGTCGAAGGGGTGATGGCAGGACCCGAGAGCGCAGGGATCCCGGTGGCCCCGGGGAGGACCATCAGGGCGACCAGCAGCGAGATCATCCCGTAACGGATGAAGGGGGACCGGTGGAGACGAAGTTTTGTTGGGTTCCTGGAGGCTACGCTGTGGTCGTCGCTAGTTTCCATGACCTCGGCATCGACGGCACTTTATAGCTGTTTCCCTCTCTTATAAGTAGCTATATTGTCGGGGGTGGTTCGGGGGGTCACGGACTTGGTCAAAACTGGCCTCTTGGGTGCGAGGTGCGCCCGGTGCACGATCCCTCGCTCCTGTCCGGGGAGCGTTTCCCGATGGGACCTGACAAGTTCTCCGGGCTGGTACGGCCAGCAGGTATCGTGCGCCCGGGTCGATTCGCGAAGGTCCGGTCGGACACACGGCGCCGATCCCATGTCGATGCTGTAGTCTTCTTTCGTGAGAAAATAGCGATGGAGATACTCGCGGTCAGCTGGTCTGGGGTAGAAAACCCGTGGGTCGTAGTGGGTAGCAGAGGATAATACCTCCTTTTCCTTCAGTTTGGTAATGTCCTCCGGGGAATTGGAGCTGGGAATCCCGCCCCCTCCCCCTCCGGATGCCCCTCCCCTTCCCCAAGATCCCTTGCCTCCCCCGCCCCCGGCGCCCCTCTACTTCCTTGCGCCGCCCCCGGGGAGCTTCACCCGGAGCGGGCTGGAGAAGATCCGCAGTTCGCTCGACATCTACAAGTTCGGGGTCCTCCTCACGCTGATCTCCAGTTCGATCACCTTTCTCCTCATTCTCTATGCCGTAGTAGCGACCGGCTCTGTGATGGGTCCCGGGTCCCCCTTTGCCGGCCTGAGCCAGTTGGGGTGCGGCGTTCAGAACGCCTCGACCAACTCCACGTGCTCGGGCGTGGGAGCGACGACGCCATCGCCGGCCATCTCGTTAGGGGAGGACCTACTGGGCGTCTTCGCTTTCATCTTGACGGTCATTGCCTGGTTGCGTTGGCGGGAGGGGACGCAGACCGTCGCCAGCTACTCCTGGGAGGGTGGACCTGCGCATCAGGAGACCGCCCATAGCGCACTCGAGGACTACTCAAAGACGATCTGGACCTTCGTCCTCACGATCATCGTGGTGGTTATCGGGATGGGGGTCCTCATTTCCATGATCTTTACCGCACTTACGACCGTTCCTCCTCCGACCCCGCAATCGATCGAATCCGAGGTGTTGGACTTCCTGATCGTCTTCATCGTGGCCGCTGTGGTCATGGAGTTCCTCCAGTACTATTTCGCTTCCCGAAGCATTGAGGAGGCGCTCACTTCCCTCGCCGACCCGGACACCAAGGCCGAGCTGGCGAAGGCACGGAGGCTGGTCCTGGTGGGAGCCGCGCTCAGCTTCGTGCCCATCGTGGGCGGGCTCTGCATGTTCCTGGGGATGTTCCGCTTCCAGACGGCCTATACGACCTGGCTCGCGCGGCCGTTCCAATTCCCCCCCTCCGTGGCCCCCCCTGTCCTGTCTCCGATATTCTGAGAGCGCCGATCGAGAGCGGCGCCGGAAGGACCGGTCTCCCGCTCAGGCGAGAGGAACCCCTGGGGAATACAGGGGGGGCGGTGGCGGGGGAAGGAGCTCGGGCGGGGTTACCGGCGCACCGCAGGAGGGGCAGGCCGCGTTCTCCTTGGGGAGGGTGGACGCATCGATCGCCGTGCCACAGTAGGGGCAGTAGATGGTCCGGGCCAACTTGCGGGCGAAGTGCAGGGCTTCGGACTGCGCTTGGGCCTGAACGGCCTGCGCTTGGAGGAGAGCGGGGAGGAGGACGCTGATCGCCTGCCCCACGTAGTTCGCAACGTCCGCGGCCCCGGGAACGTCGTGCCAGACGACCTTCCGGGACATTCCGAAGGTGAGGGGCATCCCAGGGGGGTTCCCGATGTGGAAGGTGACGTTCCTCCAGATCCCCACCCCGACGGTCACGTTCTTGACCTGGAGGAGGGAGGCCTGCTCCAGCCCGTTGCTCACGAAGCCCGCGGTGGAAAGGACCCGGCGGTCGGTGAGCACAAAGGCGCTGCGGGACCAGACGTAGATGCGGTGGGCCGCCAGGGCCACGAAGATGACGAAGAAGAACCACCATACGCCGTTCGTGAGCATCGCGACCGGGGCTACGAGGAGGGCGACGATCAGCACGAACAGGAAGAATCCGTAGACCAGGAACCGGCCCCAGGAGTATCCGCTGAAGGAGGGCCGGCCTTCGAAGTAGATCCGCTCCCCCGGTTGGAGAAAGTTCCTAGGAAGGGCCCCCGGGGATTGGAGTTTTGCCGGAGCCGACGGGATGGGACTCTCCGGTGGGGGAGGGGGGGGCGAACTCATGACTGACCGGTCAAGGTCGAGGGATATGTAAGATTGGCTGGCGCCCGGAACCCGGACAGCTCAGAGGCGGACCCGGTGCTGCTCCTCGATCAGGTGGAGCAGCTTCCTCTCGATCATGGAGATGTGCTCCGAGAGGGTGGATTTCGAGATGGACAGGGCCGAGGCCATCTGCGAGAGCGTGGTCCGGCGGGGAATGTCCCAGTAGCCCGCGCTCAGGGCGATGTGGAAGATCTCCCGCTGGCGGTCCGTCAGGATGCCCTCCGACCCGTCGACCCGGGTCCGGCTGACCATGTCCACCTGAAGCCCGGGGATGGCTTCCCGGATCTCGGAGATGAACTCCCGGATCCGCTCGTTGGAGCCCGTCACCACGATGGATTCCCGGCCGTCCTTGATGTGGAAGGGGTACGTGGGCATGATCTTGAGCCGCTCGTGGATCCGGATCACCGAACAGACGGGAACGGTAAGCTCATGCACCGTGGACTCCGTCGTGGAAAGCACTGTATTCACCTCCTTTACCGCAGGATGTTGTCGGAAGGCCTCCTTGACGTCCACCTCCGGTGGGGGATTGTGGATGCGCACCCTCTCGATCATGTGGCCGTTCCCCACGTGAAGGCACCCTTCGACCTCGAGATGGAGGTTAGGATGTACGTTGGACACCTCGAAGCAGGGGCACGTCCCGGTTACGGGGAAGGAGACCCGGCAGAGAATCGGGTCTGGGTTCTTCGGTTCAGGGCCTTCTTCCGTCATCCTCCTCTCCCTCCCTCACTTCGTGCTTGTCCGCAACCGATCTCCAAGATTATCGCCACAAATCCGTTTTCAAAGTGGAAGTGTGCATTTAAAATCTTTCTCTGCACTGGAACAAGTATAATTAACTACTCTACGCCGAGTTGAGAGTACTTGACCGCGTGGGAGAACAGAATCCCCCGGCTATCTGGGCTCAATACCCTATCGGTACCCGCACGAGATGGTTCGTGGTCATACGGCAATACGCATCACGGACCTCGTCCTGTGCACTCGCACCCGTAAGATTCTCAGCCTTTCCTCTGGCGAAAACGGTTTGGTTCGCAACCCTTTTCGCCCGGTCCCTCTTAAACTTGCGCCACGGGAATCATGGGAAGAACCCCGGGGGGTTATTTGCGATGAAGAGCGTTCGCGGGGTAAGAGAACGAGTGCCGGGCACATTGAGGCTGGGACCGTGCCTGCGGGCAGGCCGGTCCTGCCGACAGGAATGGCTACCTGTTCTTGCACCAAGATTCTGAGCGGGAGTGTCGTCCCTCCTCAGTGGCGGGGATAGGAGCCACAAAAGATCAAGTTCGATTCGTTCGGCCCCGACTTCAAGGACCAAAGCCTGCGACCAAGACCGCAGGTTCCCGCCCTGCTCTGAAAGGATTGCTCGGACCGGGAATTGGCAATCCGCTAGCCCAAGAAAGCGGTTGGCAGGGGCGGCCGAAGCCGCCCCTGCGCTGGGATGGGGCGGGTGCAGGATCTATTCCGCCGACGAGCCCTTCCGGGGTTTGGCGGCCCGGGTCTCGTTCGGGAAGACCAACTGCCAAGGGGGCACCAGACCCTCCCGGCGCTCCGCTCCCTTGTCCTTCCGTCCCTTCTTGCCCACGAGCGGGTCGCTCGTCTCACGGACGGTGCGCAGGAAGGCCTGCGGATCCTTGGTGGCCTCCTCGAAACCGTAAAGGATGAATTCCCGCATGATGCTCGAGCGCCCCCTCCAGCCGATCCGGCGTCGGGCGTGCGGGTTCAGGCTCTTCTTGGCCATCTTCCATACGGTCGTCAAGGTCTTGTAGTCTTTCACCGACAGCGCTATCATTACCTGTGGCATTTTCGTTCCCTTGACACTGAATTGAGTAGTTCCAGTATTTAAAGAGTAGTCCAACGCAGTTACTTCAAGAAGGGGACGTACGTTCCGTCCCCGGGGGTACCTTGGGTGACGCTATACTCGGGGCTTGGAGGGGTCCGGTCGGGCCGTCGAGGCGGGAATCCCGGGGCTTGCGCTCTGACCGGCGGGAGCGGGGCCCGGTTTCCGGACCATGTGGCGGCGCAGGATCCCGCTGGAGGGGACCTTGATCGGTTCCCAGGGAAGCTCGTGTTCCAGCTCCTTCCAGATCGAGCCCGAGACCCCCAATCGCCCGAGCGGGCGAGGGAGGGCGAACGGGTGGGTGGCGAGGACCACCCCCCCTGGCTTCAAGATGCGCCAGGCCTCCCGCATGGCTCCCTGCTTGTCGACGAGACAACAGAGCACGAGGCTGAGGAGCACCCGGTCCATGCTCTCCGAAGGGATCCCGGGAACGCTCGCAGCGCTGGTCTTCAGGAACTGGATCCGGGGATCGCCATGGACCCGCTGGCGGGCCATCTCGAGATTCTCCTCGTCGATGTCCACCGCGTAGACACTGCCGGAGGGTCCTACCCGGTTCAGGATCTCCGGAAGCAGGAAGCCCACTCCGGTCCCGAGGTCCGCGACATGGTCCCCCTCACGGATCCCCAGCAGGTCCAATTCCCGCTGTGCGGGAGCGATGCGACGGCGGAAGCGGTTGTCCAGGGCCCTGGCGGGGCACATCCGGTCCTCCCTGGCTGGCATCTTCCGTAACGAAGGCCGTCGAGCGAATAAGGTAGAGGATGCCCGTCCTCAGGGCCCTGGGGAGGTTTTCTCCCCCGGTCCCCGGAGAACCATGCAGGCCGCTTTCAGGGAGTCCTCTCCGCCGAACGCGCTCTCAGTGGGTCGCGAGCCCTTTTCCGTGCGCGGGGATTGGCTCCGACATGATGCGCTGCGCGTGGGCAACCGAGACCAGCCCACAGATGCAAGAATATCACGATCGTGAGTGGGGCGTGCCGGTGCACGACGACCGACGGCACTTCGAGTTCCTGATCCTGGAAGGAGCCCAGGCGGGGCTGAGCTGGTCGGTCATTCTTAACAAGCGAGCGGGGTATGCCCGTGCCTTTGCGCAGTTCGACCCTGCGAAGGTGGCCCGTTACACCCCCCGCAAGATCGCAGAACTGACCCAGGACCCTTCCATCGTTCGGAACCGGCTCAAGATCGAAGCGGCTGTGGGCAATGCCCGTCAGTTCCTGGCCATCCAACGGGAGTTCGGAAGCTTCGATGACTACTGTTGGCGGTTCGTTGGCGGGACGCCGAAACAGAATCGGTGGAGGACCTCGGGACAGATCCCAGCCACTACGCGCGAGTCGGACGCCCTGAGCAAGGACCTGCGGGAGCGGGGCTTCCGTTTCGTAGGTTCCACGGTCATCTATGCGCACATGCAGGCGACGGGGATGGTGAACGACCACTTGGTTCGCTGTTTCCGATATCCTGAGGTCCAAGAACCCGCCCTCCCGGCCCGATCCCCGCGCAAGCGTCCGGATTTTGAGGGAGGCAGGGGCCGGAGCTGAACCGAACTAGCGGGTCCGTCTTCCCCGGGTCCCGTCCTTATTCTAGAAACTTCCCGTCCATTGTTGCGCCGAACAGGAGTGAGGCTGCCCCTCGGGGTAGAAACCGAGAAGCGGGATAGCCGCCTTTTCCGAAATTCGCCTGAAAAGGCAGCCACTCTTCCCAGTTCCGGGTTGAATATCTCCTTTCTTTTCGGTGCGTTCCAGCTCGCACTATTCTGACGTCTTGCTCTCAGCCTTCTTGTCAGTAGAGGAAGAGGGCCCCGACGGTTTCCCGCGCCCGCGCAAGACCCACAGGACCACCAGCCCCGCGACCGCTACCAGGCTCGGAACAACAAGGAGCGCCCAGTCCATCTCTGTCGGACTGTTGCTGTTGGACCCTGACGTGGGCGTTGTGAAGGTGACGCTCAACGTCGTAGACTGGCCATTCACCGAGGTCGATCCGTACGCCGGGCTAACGGTGTATCCCTGGGGAACAATCACCATGTAGGTGTAGGTTCCGTTCGGTTCCAAGAAGGTGATCGTGGTCGTGGTGGAGGTCATCGTGACTCCGTTCACGGTCATCGCCCACGCCACTCCTGCGGGCAGCCCGGACTCTGTGAATGAGAGCTTGTAGGTAGGCGTGATCGTGACCTTTTTCGTGCAGGCTATGCTCTGGGTGACCCCCTTGCCCGAGATCGACAGCGTCCCGGAACCAGGCGCGCAAACATACCCTGCCGGTGCAGTCACCGTGAAGTCGTAGCTTCCGTTCTGCTCCGCAAAGGTCAGGCTCGAGCTTGTGGAACTCAGATTCTGGCCGGGCAAGGTCACTGACCAATTCGTGCCTGGTGGCAATCCGCTCTCACGGAAGGTCACCGTGTAGGTGACCACAGTGAACAAGACCGACTCTGGGACCCCGATCCCGTTCACTGTGAAGCCGCCGCCCGTCGCCTGGTATGTCTTGTCCGCTGTCGAAATACTGTAGGTATAGCTCCCGTTCGTCAGCATCAGTGTGATCGTCGAAGTCGTGGAGCTCTGAGGTGACTCCCCCGTGACGTTCGTCCACCACTCCGCACCTGCGGGGAGACCCGTCTCTGTCAACGTCAGCTTGTAGGTCACCTGAGCGAAGGTTATGGGTACCTGGAGGGTCGCACCGTTTGTTACAAATGACCCTCCTGTGGCCGCGTAGGTCTTGTCGTTCGTTGCCACGGTGTAAGCGTAACTCCCGTTCATGAGGTCAAATGTGTAAGCGGGAGTGCCACCCGAGATCGCCCCGCTGGAAGGGCCCGACGAGACGTTCACGTACCACTGGTCGCCTGCGGGGAGCCCCGACTCGATGAGTGTCACGGGATAGGTGACCGACAAGAACGTAATGGCCTGCGAGTTCCCGGTACCGTTCACGATGAAATTTCCCCCCAACCCCTGGTAGAGTTTGTCCGTTGTCGAAACGGTGTAGGTGTAGCTCCCGTTCGCCAACAACAGTGTGATAGTCGGAGTTGTAGAACCCTGAGCCGACTGCCCTGACACGTTCACCCACCACTCCGTACCGGAGGGCAGGCCCGACTCCGTGAAGGTCATCAGGTAAGTGAGGTGCGTGAACGTGACCGACATCGGAACGGCGGTTCCATTCACCGTGAAAGCCCCCCCCGCTGACTGGTAGGTCTTGTCGTTCGTTGCGACCGTGTAGGCGTAACTCCCGTTCATGAGGGCCAATGTGTAGGCGGGAGTACCCCCCGAGATCGCCCCGCTGGAAGGGCCCGACGAGACGTTCAGGTACCATTGGTCGCCGACAGGGAGTCCCGACTCGGTAAAGGTCACAGCGAAGAGGTATGGGCGGAACGTCACCGATACCGTCGCCGGGGTCCCACCCGACTCTGTCAGGCTCCCGGCCCTTGTCGTGGTGTATCCCTTATTGCTCGTTTCCACTGTGTAACTATAGCTCCCGTTGATCAGGAGTAGGGTGATTGTGCTGCCAGTAGCAGAGCCCAAGGGTACGGCGAACCCGCCCGGCCCGCTGGTTACATTCACGTACCAACTCGTTCCCGTTGGGAGCCCCGACTCGGCGAAGGTCAGCGTGTAGGTGGCCGAAGAGAACGTGACGGTCTCCGAGCCCCCGGCACCGTTCACGGTGAAACTGCCTCCCGAGGCCTGGTAGGCTTTGTTTACCGCTGAGGCCCCGTAGGCATAGCTTCCGTTCGCCAATGACAGCGTGATCGTCGTGCTTGTCGAGTTCTGGGGTAGTTGTCCCGTCACGTTCACCCACCACTGCGTGCCGGAGGGAAGACCTGACTCCGTAAAGGTCATCAGGTAAGTGACTTGCGTGAACAAAACCGCCGCCGTGACGGTTCCTCCGTTCACCGTGAACGACCCCCCTCCTGACTGATAGGTCTTGTCGATAGTGGCAAGGTGGTACGTGTAGGTCCCATTTGGCTCTTTGAACGCGACCGAGTTCGTTGTCGAGTTGAACGTCTGGCCGTTGGTTAGGTTCACCCACCACCCAGTGCCAGGAGGCAGCCCCGTTTCCACAAAGGTTACCGGGTACACCGTTTGGGTCCACACGATGCTCACCGTGGTTCCACTCCCATTCACAACTGCCGTGCCATTGTACGCGTTCGCGTGATACCCCGCTATAGGGGTCAGTGTCCAGAGGTGGCTCCCGTTGAACGCGAGAAACGAAATAGTTGTGTTGGTAGACGACATGGTACTCCCTCCCAACACCACCGACCAGGAGGTGCCGCCTGGGAGGCCGGTCTCGCCAAAAGTCACCGGGTAGATGTCGTTCCGGACTTGAATTTGAACCGGCGCGCTATGGACGGTCCACCCATTGTAGGTGGAATTTACGTAGAGCGTCAAGTTGCCCGCCTTGGAGCTGGCATTGAACAAAACGTTCGGGCCCTCCGTCAAATTCAGGGTACCCAAGGAATAGTTCGTCAGGCTCCAGGTATAGCGTGGGCCCAAGGTGACGGGAAGGCCCGCCGTGGACCACGAAGTTGCGTTAACGAACACCGATTGCCCCGTCCTACAGAGGAGCGAACTAGGGTTCACCGTGACAGACTGCAGTGTGAGGAAGCGAATCACCACGGAGACCGACTGCCCATTGACGACCACGGTTCCCGTAGCATTCTCAGGATAGAACTCTCCAGAGTTCCATTGGCCACCTGGGAGTGCAGAAAAGGGATAGGTTCCGTTCGGCAACAGGAAGGTCATGTTGGCTGCCTCGCTTCCCTGAACGTTGCCCAAGACGGAGACATACCAGGGAGTGGTAAGGGCCAGGCCACTTTCGATGAATTCGACAGGATAGTATTGGGTTGTGTTCACTTTCAGGCGAAGTATCCCTTCACCGTAGGTCGAGACATAGAGATACCCCTGATCCCACGCAACTCCAGTGAAGTATGTCGCCGTGGAGTTGTAGGCGATGTCCCCCCAGAGGACTCCCCCGTCCGTAGAAAGGTAAATTCCCACCGCGGTAGCCACGGCCACGTATTTTCCAGTGGGATCAAAGCTCACGGTTCGTATGCTGAACCCCGTGGGGGAGGGTTGCCACTCCACTCCGCTCTCGGACACGACGAAGGTATGTCCCCCATCGGTACTTCTCACGACCTCTGAGAGAGCGTTGGTGGTGCTAGCTACCACGATCTGCGGATTCGCCGGGTCCACCGTCAAGGACCAAATGATCCCCCCGCCAGGTACAGTGATGGGGGACCAGCTCGAGCCTTGGTCGTGTGAGATCCAGGCACCGGTAGCATTGCTCACATACAGGGTCTGATTGTTGGCGGGATCCACCACCACCATCATCACCGATCTGAAGGGCCAGGGTTCGAGCGCGAAGGAACTCCCGCCGTCATGACTCACGTACACTCCCGGAGTTCCGGCCACATAGACGTGAAGAGAATCGTTCGGGTCGACGGCTATCGGGTTCAAATTCTGGTTTCCGCCATTCACACCGATCGAAACGGCGGTGAAGGAGCCGCCACCGTTGTTCGAGAAATAGAAACCCCCGCCGGTAAGGCTGTAGACGTAGCTTGCGTTCAAGGGATTGACGTACACGGCGCCGCCCTCGAATCCGGAGGTTGTGGACCAGGACGCCCCGCCATCCAAAGAATCAACAGGGCTGAAGTCCTGCATGCTTGCGAACAGGGAGGTATTGTGGACGGCCACCGTGTACGCGAGACTGAATGTCATGTTTCCGGCCAGAGAGCTCCAGTTCGCACCATCATTGGTGGTCTCGTAGATTCCCTGATCCCCTCCTATGAAAATCGTTCCCGGGTGGCCCACCAACGGGTAGATCACCCGAGTATCGATCCCCCCGAGATTCCCTTCTGTGAAGGTGGAACCGTTGTTCCCGGAGATATAGTAGGTTCCATCTATCCCTGCATAAAGTCGGCTAGGGAAGTTGGGGTCTGTTGCAACGGGTTGAGGCCAGCCATTAGGAATTGTTAGATTCGTCCAGGTATTTCCACGGTCATGGGAGACCGCTAGATAGGCTTGGGTGTAGGCTCCGCTTGCTTGGATGATCGCAAAAAGGGTGGACGAGTTCGAGCGGCTGACAGCAATAGATGTGATCGATCCTACCACCTCAGGTTCCTTGGTCCAATTCCTCCCGTTCGTGGTCCAATAGATTGATCCACCAAGTACTCCCTGAGCTCCAGTGGATGCATACAGTATATGGCCATCAGTCGCCAATGCGATTGGAGTGGTGAGATTGGTCATTCCAGTCCACGTGTACGTCCAAGATTGTCCCCCGTCTTGGGACATGAGTACTCCCTGAGGGCCCGACGTCGCCGCAAAAACCTCTCCGTTGAAACTCACAAAGGATTCTACATCGTATGCGGAGAGGACCAAGGTCCAATCGGAACCTCCATCCGCCGTGCGATAGATTCCTGTGTACAGTGAGCCTGCGAGGAGGACCGAGGGGTTCGACGGGTCGATCCATAGAGCATTCACGAGCCGGTCCGAAAGTCCCTTGTCGACAGGGGACCACGTGGTTCCCCCGTTTGTGGTCTTGTCGATGCCGGAGGGGCTGTTGATCAGCCACCCGCCTCCTGAAACGTAGATGATCTGGGGATTCTGCGGGTCCACGGCGATCGCCTGAACCTCCCCGGTCGTCGCAAGGGATGAGCAAAGGGGCCCGTTGAGTTGTCCCGTAGAGGTGCCTCCTGGACCTGTCAAAATTCCCTGTGGTCCCATGGACTGCCAGGCGGTCGAGGTGGCCGCTGTCGTACTGATGTGCGTGAATTGGACGGAAATGTTGACAGTTGGGCCGGTTGCGTAAACGGATCCCGAGCGAGGAAACGCAGAATAAGATGTGGGTCCGCTCACCTGGTAGAAATATGAGGTGTTAGGGGGAACTGTGAGGGTCAGCTGAGTTCCTGTACTCGACACATAACTGCAATCTACGCGGCCAGACCAGTGCGATCCTGCGGGGAGTCCGGTTTCGGATATGATGATGTTTGTGGAGGAAGGAACGTACTCGTACAAAGTTCCGACCAGGGAGCTACTCCCTTTCCCGAGGGCGACTATGGCTCTCCCCGAAATCTCCATGTCGGAGAGCTGACCCCAGAAGGTCGTATCAAGTACGAAACTGCCCCCGGTGGAATTGTAGACCCAGGTGCGGCTCCCATTGTCCACCCCGAGGTAGGTTTGGTTTCCACCTTGGGTGATAAAGCCAGTTTGGCCTCCGCCTGCTGGGACAGTGAATAGCGTGCGAACGCTGTTGGTCGTGACATTGTAGTCTACGAGGGAGTACTGAAAGCCGATGAGGAAATCTCCGCGATAGTACTGGACGAAATGTGCCTGTCCCAACCCGTTGCTCATGGTGGCATGGAGCACCGACGTCACGTTGGTCACCAATCCCGTGGAAGGCTGATAGAGGTATCCCGACCCGGTGGACACCAAAAGGAACGTGCCGTTCCCGTACGCAGAGAAGTAGTTGTGACAACAGGGATAGAGATTGAACTGTGAAGTCAGGTTCGTGAATACCCCATTGTCCAGCAGTCCGACCTGGGTGTTCTGGTATGTGTTCGCTGCTTGGACGAGGAGTGCGCGGCCGCCTCCCGCACTGAGCGTTTCCAGATCTCGGCAGGGACCGGATTTCGTCCATGAAGCGGGCAATTCGGAAGTAATGTCTTCAAATGTGGCATTGGAACCGAAAAACTGACCCAGACGGACACCGCCCGGGCATGTGTAGTTAGTCCCACCTAAGAGTAGTCCACTACTGTCGGGAGCAGCGATCTGCCAGTAGCCGGACCCCGTACCCGACACCGCTTGAAGATTCCCAAGGCTCGACATGGGCGCCTTCCAAACGCCATTCCCACCCGTGAATACCGTCCAGTTCCCAGCGGTTCCAACTTCCGCACCCCAGAGGAGTCCGAGAGTTTGGATGGGTGCGGACTGATTTGACCAAGAATAGGAAGATCCTGTCTGGGGCTGAGCTCCGTTGACAATGTTGGTGGGGAGGGCCGGTCCACTTCCCGTCGCTTGGGTGTGCTGACCCAGCGGTGTGTAAGACGCGGAAAGGCTAGCTGGAACAGCTTGCGCCGGAACAAGAAGGAGCCCGACGACAATCAACATCCACCAAGGTTGTCTTTGTTCAGCCTTCTGGAAGAACATGGTTACTGCGCACATACTGGAGGAAGAAAAGCCTATCAGTGCCTCACCCCACTGTATATTACGGGTGGATCCACCATTGACTGCTGGTGCAATGGGCGTCGAACCTTGACATCCTCTACCACGAGACTTCCTGAGATAGGTGACTCAATCCCTGGTCATGGTCTTGGTGCGCTCAATTGTACGGCTGAGGGAAGCCATCGAGCCGGGAAGAACCAGCCTCGCGAGATTTATCAACATTTTAGGTTTTTTCGAGAGAAATGTTTTCGATCCGTCGTAGTACGCACCCACGAACTCAGAAGGCCCGCGTCCTGGCTATGAGAGGACTCCTCACCGAGGTCGCGTCCAACATGATTCTGGACCTTGCGAAACCGCACTCGCTTTTCTTGTGGGTCGAATTGTACGTTCAGGTACTTGCCGTGGTCCTCTTGGTCACGTATCCTGTGTGGTTACTCCGTGACAGGTGGAGGGCGAGCCACCAACCCCCGACGGAGACCAACGACCTTCGTAAGTTCCTGTGCACGAACTGTGGCTACCAGAATCTTCACCCTGAGAAGCCGTGCTATGTCTGCGGTTGCACCCTGATGAGGGATGCGACCCTATCTGAACCCTCTCCTCACGTCTCTAATTGATCTCGGGTCTACACGCAGAGCAGGGCCGCTCGCGCTTTCCCTTGGCAATTGTGGGATTGTGGGACCTGTCGAGAGCAAAACTCGGAGAGCTGCCTGCCCCCCGACGCATGGACCGTTTCAGTAACGTAGGGCTCATTCTAACCGACGGTCAAGGACTTGCGGAGTGGAATCGGTGTCGGTGAGATGGTTGATATTGCGATTTGTCTTACCTAAGTGAGCCAATTGGCGCCTGAATGGCTCAATGGGCCGCCACAGCTAACCGATCATGACGGAAGGGCCCACGAACAGGAAAAAGATGCGGCTTGACTTCCAGGCGGTGCAATACTTGTACGCCGGAATCATACTGGCATGCTTCGGTGCGGTCGCCGTGATATACCTCGTAAATAGCCCATCGGTCACGGTCCAGAGCGTGACCGCCTTGTCGTTTGTGGCCAATGTCAGTTTGATCGCCGTGGTGTCATTGATGGCGGGCTATTTCTTGCTGAAAGGAGCGGTGCTCCATCTTCGTGGGGCAAGAAAACGCTCCTCGTGAGGAACCTGATCATTGGCATCCCGTCACCGGAGATGGCCCAGCTTCCGGAATTGCGGGTAGGGCCCTGCGGGTGGGTTCCGCTGCTCCTCGGAAGTGGCGCGGAAATGTGGGGGTCGTAAAGAGGGCTTTACGCCCGTGCTGGGATTCGAACCCAGGTCTGAGGCTCCGCAGGCCCCTAGGATAATCCATTGTAGCGGAGAGGGGAGGACCCCTGCCCCGTAGCTACCCCACACGGGCTCCCCGGGCGCAGGAACACAGGACCTAATAACGGGTTCGCCGCTCCCGGCAACCCAGGGGCCGTCCCGCTGCTCAGGAAAGTTCTCGGTAGATGATGCTGAGGGCGCTGCGAAGGTGCCCCCAGCCCCGCCCCTCCGGAAGTTCCCGTCCCTTGTACGCCCGGTACGCCACGCGCGCCACGTACTCTGCCTTGGTGAGCGCCTTGGCATCGATCAGCCGTCGACCCTGGAGATTCGGATTGCTGTTCGCCAGATGCTTGAATTCCTGCCAGGTTTCCCGCCACGAATAGGCTCCCAGCGGCGCCGCTTGGAGCACCTGCAACTTCTTCTCGACCTTTTCAGGGATCGAGAGCGTTGCACGGAATGGGGTGTGACGGTCGACCACCGTCATGAGGCCCCGGGTAGTTCGACGGGCGGCCATGCTCACACTCTCCGGACGGGGGTGCGCGGCACGGCTGGAAGGGGATTCCCCGCGTTCTGTCTCATCGCACCGAGTGTTAACTCCGATGGGATATGAAGGAACCGGCGCAGGATGCGTTTGCTTGTTGGCGCTCGACGGTGCCGTTGTTCACAAACTACGGTGGGACGGACTTCGGTTTCCTGCTGCGCAAATAGGCGAACGTTCCCTAAGTCATCCGCTCGGTACCACTGGATCTGGGGAAGTCCGAAGTCCCTATTCCGGTGGGGGCATCTGTCGCCGTCTCCGCAACACGACCGCGACGGTGACCATCCCCGCGATGAGGACCGCCGCGCCGACCAGGATCCAGGTGGTGGCCCCGTCGTTGAGGATCCCCGTGGTGCCCGGCGAGGTGGAGCTTTGGGTGACGGTGACCGTGGTGGAGGCGTTGACGGTCTTCCCGTTCCACGACGCGGTGATTGTCACTAGGGCCGTGCCCGGTTGGGAACCGGAAGTGAACGTGGAGTTCTGCCCGATGCTGGCCGAGAGGGTCCCCAGGGAGTCGTTCAGGCTCCAGGAGTAGACGATCCCGGTGGGACAGGGAGACTGAGTGCAGCTCGGAAGGGCAGAGAATGTGATACGACTGCCTTCCTTCACCGAAACGTCCGCCGGAGTGATCCGGACGGAGGTGAGCGGGTTGGAGTTCCCGGAAGCGGGGGTAACCGTGAGGTTGGCGAGGGCGGTCAGGGTCGTCCCGTTGTAGATCACGGTCACGCTGACCGTGCCGTTCCCCGGAGTATTTCCGGCGGTGAAACCGACGGAAGGTGAGCTCGGAGTGGTGAGCGTACCCAGGGAAGGATTGCTGAGGCTCCATCGGTAGGTGGCCGTCGGAAGGCAGGTTCCGGGGGTGCAAACGGCGGTCGATTGGAAACTCACGGTCACTCCCACCGGGACTACCGTGTTGGGGGGAGTGACCGAGACCGAGGAGAGGACCGAAGGAGCGTGGGAGATCACCACCGTGGAGGGTGACGAGCTCTTCGCGGTTCCGTTCAGGCTGGCATTCACCGTCACGGAAGCGGTGCCGGTCACATTTCCGGCCCGGAACGTGACGGAGGGCCCGGTGGTCGGAGAGAAGGTTCCCAAGGCGGGAGAGGCGCTCCAGATGTACTGGACCCCCGCAGGACAGGCCCCGGGGCTGCAGGTCGGGGTCGCCGTGAGGGGGACGGCACCTCCGGGGGCAATGGTCCAAGAAGCGGGGGCGATCGTCACGGACTGCAAGGTAGTGGGGGTAGGGGCGACCACGGTAAGCGCCGTTGTCCGCGAGGCCGTGGACCCGGCCGCATCAGAAACCGTGACCGTGACGTTGAACTGGCCGGCCACCGTGGGGGTGCAGGTGAGCGAGAGGGTGTTCGCGGAGGTGCAGCCCGCCGGGAGTCCCGTGAAGGCATAGGTCAGGGGTGCGGTTCCCCCGGAGGCGGTGACATTGAGGTAGGTCGTGCCTCCCAGTTGGACACTGGCGGGAGCGGCGGTGAACGCGCTGACCGAGACGCTGCCGCCCACCGTTCCGTTGAGGATGTGGATGAACCGGTAGGCGTAGGCTCCGCCCAGGGTCCAGTTGGCCCCGTAGTGGGAGTTCGTGTGGGCGGCTACGGTCCCGTTCCCCAAGTAGACGGCGACGTGATCCCAGGTGGCGTCGGTGGAGAGCCACTGGTAGTTGATGATGTCCCCGGGAAGGAGGTCGGTGACGCTGGGGACGACGACGCCCCAGCCGTTGTTGATGACGAGGTCCCCGAGCGCGGCGTTCCCGGGTTCCCCGTAGGTGGGGGGAACGCGCGAGGGGATGTTCAGTCCCCCGCCGGGCTGGTGGGGCTCGTCGCCGATGACCTGGCTGACGAAGTGCGCGCAGTCGTCCCCGGACATGTTGGTGACGTTCGTGCCCTGGGCGAGGGAGACGTAGGTGCTGGGCCCGTTCCAGAAGTACCCGTCGCTGGTGACCACGTTCCAGTAGTGGGCCGCGTAGTACATCGCGGCCGTCCGGTTGTAGGCCACGGAGGTCGTGTTCTGGCCGGTCACGTTCTGAAGCCAGGCGGTGGTGCCGTTCCCCTCGGCGGACCATCCCGTGTGGCCGTCGGTGTAGGCGATGTACCACCAGATGTATCCCCCGGAGGAGACGCTCCCATTGTCGATCGTGCCCAGCTGACCGCTGCTCTCGGTGGAGATGAGGGTGCCGTTGGGCGAGGGGGTCGCCCGGCAGTTGAGGGCCGAGGCGAGGACCTTGACCGTGTCGCCCAAGGCGAGACCGTAGGGGTCGGTCGACGGGAGCGCCTCCGGGTGGGAGGACCTCCCGTTCCCTGGGGATGTGCCGGCCAGGAACGGATCCGGAACGGGGGAAACGGTCAGGCCCGATTGGACGGGTTGAACGACCAGCAGGCCGACGAGTATCGCGAGGGCCACGAGCACGCCGGGGGAAAACGCCACGGACCGGAACCTGTTCATTGGGGTGTGAGACATGTTAGCGCACACTTCCCTTGCATAAAGACCTTTCGTGGGAACTCTGCCGGTAATAGTTCGAGCAAGAACCACCGGCAGGTCGAACCTGTGACCAGGGCGACCTTTCCCTGGAGCTTGCCCGCCCTGGGAAGTTCAGGCTTGGTCCGCGGTCCAGGCATGAACGAAGTGGGGGATGCTTCAATATCAAGGGACGGAAGCGGAACTTGGAAACCCAAGTCCTTGTCCCAGGTCTACGACATCCCCCGGGAATGCCCGGGAGAAAGGGGCACCGTGTTTCCAAGCGGCAATGGGTGGGACCTGGCCACCCGAGACTGGGACGTCAATCGTCCTTAAGGAGGCCGTAGAGGTCCACGTCTCGCCAGGAGGACCCTCGGAGGGTAGCTTGTCTTTGCGTCCCCTCCTTCACGAAGCCGGCATGGGTCAAGACCCGAGCCGAGGGAATGTTCTCAGCCAAGACGGTCGCTTCGATCCGGCGGATGGGCAGGCTGCGGAAGACCTCCTTGCAGACCGCCACGACCGCTTCCGTAGCAAAGCCGTTCCCCCAGAGTTTCCGGGGCACCCAGTATCCGATCTCACCGCGAAGGTCCCTCCAATCGATACTGTGCACTCCCACTGCTACCCGGAGCTCTCCTGACGTTCTGTCGACCCCGACCAGGTTCAGGAACTCCCCCTTCCGCATCTTCCTCCGGCTCACGCGAACGAAGTCGATCGCATCCTGCCGAGCGTACGGGTAGGGGCGATGGGGAACGTACTGGCTCATCTCACTATCGTCCAGTGCGGAGCGGACGCCCTCGACATCGGACAGGGCCGGGGCCCTGAGGATCATCCGTCGGGTCCGAATGGGGAGGGGGAACGGGGCCAGGTTGCCGCCGAGGACTCGAGCGTCGTTGGTGCGGTCGGGAGTCCTGCTCGCCATCTCTTTTCCCGTGGGAACACGCCAGAGCATGCCTTTCGGGCTACGCGCACGCAAAAGGCCGACATCCTCCTCCATGCGATAGATCCAGGTGTAGCAGGCCGTACGCTGGGGAAGCCCTAGCCGGTCCTTCAACTCAGGCCAGGTCACACCCTGCGGGTGAGACTGGAGGTACTCCGCGATGGAATCGCGGAACTGTTCGTACTTCATCGACTAAAGAACAGGAAATCAGTGTTCTATTTACGTTTCGTGTGATGATTAAAGGCGGCTTTCGATCCGACCAATCTCTTCGGTGACCTCACTTGGATGGGGGGGAAGTGCCACCGAACCCCAAGTCTTCAGGGACCCGTGGGTTACCTTCAGGAAGTGGCTCGTGCTGGCTCTCGGTACATTTTTGTCGCGATCGATAGCCAATACCCCCCTATGGCCAAGAGGAGCCCTGAGATTGGACCAAAGATGAGCAGTGCGGTCCAAAGGATTTGGGGAAAGCCAAGAAGAAGGGCACCCAACATCATCAGGCCGGATGAGAGGAAGAAAATTCCCCCTAGGGTGTAGTTCCCCTGGGAGTATCGGTACCTGGGGTACTGTTCGCTTCGTTGATGGCGGGACTCAAGGCGGTAATCGAGCCACAACAGGGATCCGAACAAGGCAACGACAAAGACCAACCCGGGGATCGCATCCATTATCGAAGTGGGCAGGCCAATCACGAGTTGAGAGAAAGACCACATGGCGATAACGAGGCACAAGACAAGGATCCGGAGCAGAACTGGGTGCTTACGAAAGCTGGCCCCGTGCAGTGGCATAAGAACCAGGAGTGAGAACTTAGATTAGAGCCTTTCCTCGGTCAAAGACGCGAACAATGTCGAAGGTTAGAGGGGCACAACCCTTCCTTCGTCCTCAGTGGAGAGGGTTGCTGGAAGGGACTGTCAGATCCGTGAAATGATCAGACCCTGAGTCCCCGGGGGGTGACCCATTCGGGAGAGCGACCCCAACCCATGGCTTCCGCTCATGGGATGCACGCTTCGGACCGACGTGCGTCGTGCCAGTCCGCTACGGGGTCGGAGGGGACGGGGGCTGCAAGTTTTCTGGAGTGGATGTGGGTTCGGGTTGGCTGGGGGGCAGGGCCGCCCCACGGGCCTTCCTCCTGCGGATCAGGATCACGGACACAGCCGCCACCACCGCGATGATCGCAAGGAGGAGCACGGTCCCGTAGGTTCCCAACGCTCCCAAGGAGGGGCTTGACGAATTCGCGGATCCGGGAGATGGTTCCTTCACCGTGATGTTGCGGTAGACCTCTCGGGTCGACCCCGCTTCGTCCGTTACTCGGAGACTCACGGTATAATTGCCCGCCTTGCTGTACACATGTGTGGGGTTCTGGACGGCGCTCGGGAATGAGCTATCCCCGAAGTTCCAGAGGTACGAATAGGGGGGCACCCCTCCCTTGACCGTGCCGTTAAACTGGACCGTAAGGGGAGCTGGTCCGCTCGTGACGTTGGTCGAGGTAGAGACTTGGAGCGGTGCGGGTGGTGACACGGTGATGCTCTTGGTGACGGTAGCAGAGCCACCGGTTTGGTCGATCGCCTCGAGAGTGACGGTGAAGGTCCCCGCCTTGTCGTAGACGTGAGAGATGGACTGGCCGGTCGAGTTGGGGGATCCATCTCCGAAGTTCCAAGAGTACTGATACGGGCTCAGCCCTCCGGAGCCCGTTCCTGAGAAGTTCACGCGCAAGGGTGCTTGGCCCGCCACGGGGGACGCGGTCATGCTGGCCGAGATGGAGTCGGGAAGTACGAGGACATTCACGAAGGCACTCTGGGAGCCCGAGAAGATCGTGCTGACGCAGAGGGCCACCTCGTAGAGCCCGGATTGCGTGAACGTGTGACTGATGACCGAACTCTGATTGGCCCCGCAGAAAGCAGACGTACCTCTCCACGGGGAGCTGAAGGTCCATTCGTAGAAAGGGGTCTGGCCGGTCGCGTTGAGGGCCTGTCCGGTGAACGTCACAGTGAGCGGCCCCGTACCCTCATAGACGTTTGCGGTAGCGTTCGCCGTCAGGGCCCCGGCGAACCCTGGAGTGGTATGAGTCTGCACCCAAGCTTGGGCATGACCTCCCGCGCTATCGCTCACGTTCACCACGGTGAGATAAATGCCGATGGCGGCGTAGCTGTGGTTGGCAATTGGGGATGTACTCGAGGTGGGGAGGGAGCCGTCTCCGAAGTTCCACAGATACGTGTAGGGGGGAGTTCCTCCCGACACCGTGGCAGTGTAGTTCACTTGGGTGTCCTGGGGGGCAGTAAGGGGTGTCGCGGAGAGGCCGATACTGACGGGTGGGGTTACGATGCTGGGAGGAAGGACCCCGTGGTGGGTCCCTCCGAAAGATTGCGTATCGTGCGCACCAGCGAGGTTATAACCGCCACTCATGACGTTAGGGCCTCCCACTATGACCCATGCAATCACAATCAGCGCTAGTACTGAGATGTTCCTCAGTCTATAATTCATCACATTGATAAAGTAACGCAGGCGCAAAAGCTTATCGTGCCCGTGTTTGACTTGAGTCGCCTACGAAGGGGTCGCTTCTAGGATACCCTTTTCCGTTGAGAGTTGGGGTTCAGGATTGACGGTATCGGATGGCTCAAGCGCACTGACGGTGTGCCTCAACGACGCTTTAGCGAGCAGGACCCCTACAACCTGCGAACGTTATTCGCGGGCACCTTCAAGGGCCTCTTGAATACCACGCGCAGAACTCGCGCTTCAGTAAGGCGACTGGTTTTCAGCTCGATCCTTCCACTTTCGAACCAGCGCGTCGATCCGATCCCCTGAGAGTTGCCGCTGGAGTCGCGAGTCCTGCCGGGAGTGAGGCTCGCCCTCGCAATGAACGAGAAGGTCGCCGGAGTGTGCTGTGCCGCGGAATCCGGCCCCGTGGTCTACCCCTCTGGGTTCCGAAGCGGGTCGGTAGGCTTTCTCCGATGGAGCCATGAGCTGTTCGAGCACTACTGGAAGCAAGGCCGCGTCATCCGGACCTGGTAGCCCTGAGCGGGGCATCACAGCGCATGGGCTGCGAGCGGTCGAAGGGCCCCTAGAGGTTCCCCCTCTCAGGATCGGACCGGCTTTCGGGCGATCACCATGTCCATCGCCTTCCGGTGGGGAACGCCGCTCGCGTTGGAAACGAACTCCCCTTCCCCAGAGTCCAAGATCTCCCAATCCCAGTAGTAGCCCAACAGCTCTCCCGATCGGAACGGGGTCGCAAAGGGGTTCTTCGAGTAAGGTGGGATGTAGGGTTTCAGCACGTCGGCGTTCATGGCGTTGATCCCCCCCGGTTTGGTGTTCGCTTTGAAGTGCTCGAATCGGGCCCCCCGGATTCGCGTGGGGAGGTTGTTCAGGGCGCCCGAACTGAACACCACGTCCACTCGGTGATCCAGTCGGTAGGTTCGCATATCCCCGACTTCAAATCGAGCCTTGACCCCAAGCCGAGCAGCGCGCTGCTCGGACTTTCTCACTCCCACGCTCGAGATGTCCACCCCCAAGACCCGGAAGCCTTGCCGGGCAAAGTAGATCGAGTCTCGGCCCTCACCAGCGCCCAGGTCGATCAACGTACGGGGGGGTTGCGGAAGCTTGCGCACTATTCGTACGAGATCGCGGGCCAGCTCGGTGGGCTTGCTTCCCCAGTACAGACCGGGCCGAGAGTAACGTTCATCGTATACCGGCTCGCTCACGGCTAGCGTTCCTCCCTACCCCCTGAGCAACGACCTCGGCCGGGGGAGGGGTGGGTTCCCGAGATCGTGGGGGTACCCGTCCACCTCAGGTGACGGGTCGGATACGATGGCCCTTGGAAGCTCATCGGTGTTCGTTGGGAATGACGGTCGCCCATTAGAGCTTCTCGTTGGCCTTTCGGCTACCGTTCTAGGTCAGTCCGGGACTGTCGGTTGAGGAAGGTGGGCCCGCACTTCCCTCTTCCGGATGGGTGGATTTGGCAGTAGTCGCCGAGATATCCGGGTCCCCCGGGCCCCGCTTCCGAAGGGCCAGGAACAATCCGATCAGGCCCACGACCAGACCGATCACCGCCAACGCGAGGATCCCCCAGTCCAAGCCGTTCGAGAGCCCAGTCGCGGCCGGCGTGGGCGCCCTGGACACCGTCACGGTCTGAGCCGAGGAGGTCACGCTCGCCCCCGCCGAATCGGTGATCTTGACCGAGACGGAGTACGTCCCCTGGGCCGTAGGGGTGCAGGTTAGCGTCGGGGCATTGACCGGGGCACAACCCGTCGGGAGCCCGCTCCAAGTGTAGGAGTAGGGTGCCGTCCCTCCCGTCACGACCGCGGTGAAGGCCACGGTACTTCCGATCGTGAGGCTGGAAACGCTCGCAGAGACGCTTGCGGTCCCCAGGGTCGGGGCTACCACGAGGGACACTGGGCCCACCAGCACGGTCTCCCCATTGGGATCCGTCACTACGACCGTCACCCAGGAGGTTCCGGAGGCCGAGGGAGTGCACGCAAGGCTGACCGAGCCACTGGTACCGCATCCTGGGGGCAGCCCGCTCCAAGCGTAACTGAGTCCTCCGGAGCCGCCCGAGACGCTCACGGTCAGCTTCGTCGATTGCCCGAGGTCCAGGACTGCGGGGTCCAGAGCTATACTGCCGGGAATGAGTCGGCTGGAGACCGTCAGTTGGAGCGACGAGCTCGCAAGGGCCACCCCGTTGCTGTCTTTCACAGTGACCGTCACGTTCGCAGACCCGGACGCAAGGGGTGTGCAGGTCAGGGTCGCCGAGTTCCCGCTCGCACATCCTTGGGGCAGACCGCTCCAGGTGTAGCTGTACGGTCCGCTTCCGCCCAGGACATTCGCCGTCACCACGACCGACTGGCCGACGTCAAGGGTGGTCCGGGAGGCGGTGAGGATGGGTGCGGTGAGGGTGGGAGACACCGTCAGGATGACGGTTCCCGAGCTGACGGACATCCCGTTGGAGTCCGTGATCGAAGCGCTCACCGAGAAGGTCCCGGAGGCGCTGGGACGGCAGTTCAGGGACGAGGCGTTGACACTCGCGCAACCCGAGGGGAGACCGGACCAGGCCAAGATGGACCAGCCGCCCGTCCCATTGGTCGCCCCGAAGGAGAGCACCGTGCTCTGTCCGAGGTCAAGGTTCATGGAAGTGCCCGTCGGAGTTGTGACCGTGGGGTCAGCGGAGACGATCAACGTCTGCGCCGTGGTGGCCGATCCCCCATTCGTGTCGTTGATCCATACCTGGACCCCGAAGGTCCCGGGCACGGAAGGCGAGCATGACAAGCTGGCGGCATTGCCCCCGACACACCCGCTGGGGAGCCCGTTCCAGGAGTAGGCGTAGATCCCGGTGCCTCCGCGGACGGATGCCACAAGGGACACGCTCTGCCCCACGTCCAAGGTGCTCCGCGAAGAAGCGAGCCCCGCGATGCCCAGCGCTGGCGAGACTGTGAGGGTCAGCGGGGACGAGACCAAGCGGAACCCGTTCGAGTCCTGGAGGGTGATCGTGACGCTGAAGGACCCGGTCACTGTGGGCGCGCAGGAGATCGCAAGCGAGCTCGTGCCGACGCATCCCGTGGGGAGGCCCGCCCAGGTATAGGTGGCGGGAAGCCCGGTGCCGTTGGTCGCGGAGGCGGACAGGTTCGTGGATTGCCCCACGTCCAGGTTCGTCCGAGGAGCGGTGGGGGTCGAGAGGGTCGGGTCCGCCGAGACCGTAAGCGTCACGGTGGCACTGGTGAGGCTCACCCCGTTCCCGTCCGTCACAGTGACCGTCGTGGCGAAAGCTCCGCTCCCGACCGAGGCGGGTGAGCAGGTCAGCGCGGCGGTGTTGGAGGTGGCGCATCCCGTGGGGAGCGTGCCCCAGGTGTACGTGTAGCTCCCTGTGCCGCCCGACACGGTCGCTGACAGGAGTACGGATTGCCCCACATCGAGCGTGGTCCGGGAGACCGTGAAAGTGGGAGTCGCCAGGGCGGGCGAAACCGTCAGGGTGACGGTTCCCGAGCGGACGGTCATCCCGTTGGAGTCCGTGATCGAAGCCGCCACCGAGTAGGTCCCGGAGGCGCTGGGACTGCAGGTCAGGGACGAGGCGTTGACGCCCGCGCACCCTGGGGGAAGGCCCGACCAAGCCAGGATCGACCACAGACCCGTCCCGTTGGTGGCCGTGAAGGATAGGCCCGTGCTCTGCCCCACGTCCAAGTTCATTCGCGTGGCCACCGGTGTCGTCACGGTCGGGTCTGCGGACACGCTGTACGAAACCGTGGCCGTGCTCGAGGTGGCGTTGTTCGCGTCCGTCACGTTCACGCTCACGGTACCCGACCCGGCACCGGTCGGGAGGCAGGCGATCGTGTTGGAGGTGGATGCGGTGCATTCTAGGGCGTTCGGTGCGCTCCACGAATAGTAACGGTACGTCCCCGGGCCTCCCGCCGCCGTGGTGGAGAAGGCCACCTGTTGGCCTACGTCGGCCGAACCTCGGGTCGGGGTAGGGGAGGTCACGGAAGGAGCGGAGAAGACGGTGACCGTGTTCCGGGACCAGGCGCTGTTGCCCGAGGTGCCGACGGCGGTCAACGTGACCGAGTACGTGCCGGGTACCGTAGCGGTGCAGGTCATGCTGACGTAGTTCAACGACGGGGGAAGTGCGGTGCACGACAGACCGGACGGAAGCAGGGGGGAGGACAGGGTGGTGGAGATCCCGGGGTTCGGGGAGAACAGGGGAGCCTCGAGAAGGAGGGTCTGGCCCGCATCCGATTGAAGCGAGGGGGGAGCGATGGGTACCCAGAGGGTCTGAAGAACGCTCACGCTGTTCGAGACCCCGTTCGCGACGTAGACGTGCCCGTTCCCTCCGTCATACCCGACAGCTAGCGGGAGGGAGCCGACGCCGACGGTGGCCACCACGGAGGTCCCGGAGAGGACGCTGAGGTTGTTCGAACCGGAGTTGGCCACATAGACCAGCCCGTTTCCGACGTCGTATCCGATCCCGTCCGGAGAGAGGCCCACCCGTACCGTGCCCACCGTGGATGTTCCGGAGAGGACGCTCACGTTGTCCGAAACCGAGTCCACCACATAGATGTCGGCGTTCCCGCTGTCGTATCCCACGCCGGTCGGACCGGAGCCGACCGCGACCGTCGCTACCAGGACCGCCCCGGAGAGGACGCTCACGTTCCCCGTGGCATAGTTCGCCACGTAGACATACCCGTTCTGGCTGTCGTACCCTACACCGATCGGAGACGTGCCGACCGTGACCGTGGCCAGCACGGACGTGCCGGAGATCACGCTCACGCTGTTCGATCCGGTGTTCGCCACGTAGACGTACCCGTTCTGGCTGTCGTACGCGGCACCGATGGGTGAGCTGCCGACCGTGACCGTGGCCAGCACGGACGTGCCGGAGATCACGCTCACGTCGTTCGACCCGCTGTTCACCACATAGACCTCCCCGTTCCCGGCGTCATAGGCCACACCGGAGGGACTGGAGCCGACCGGGACCGTGGCCACCACGGTCGTCCCGGAGATGACGCTCACATTCCCCGTATTCTGGTTCGCGACGTAGACGTCCCCGGTCGCGTTGTCATATCCCAGGGCATAGGGACGGTTCCCGACCCCGACGGTCGCCAAGGAGGTTGGGACGGGATGCACGAGCTGTCCCCCGAGCGTGCCCAATTGGAGGAGGGTCGAGAAGATGCTCACGTTGTTGGAGACCATGTTGGTGACGTAGACATACCCGTTCGCGGCGTCATACGCCACCTCTCTCGGGAAGGAGCCGACCGGGACCGTCGCCACCACGGACGTGCCAGAGATCACGCTCACGTTGTTCGCAGACTCGTCTGCGACGTAGATGTCGCCGTTCCCGCTGGCATACCCCACTCCATCCGGTTGGGCGGTGAGCGGGATGGTGGCCACGACGGACGTCCCAAAGATCACGCTCACCGTTTGCGTCATGGCGTTGGCGACGTAGATGTCCCCGGTCGCGCTGTCGTACGTCACACCGACCGGTTGGTTGCCGACCGGGACGGTTGCCACCACGGACGTTCCGGAGATCACGCTCACGCCGCTCCAGGTGGAGTTCGCCGCGTAGATGTACCCGTCCTGGCTGTCATACGCCAGGTCATACGCCCCGCCGACGTTCCCGATCGTTGCGATCACGGACGTCCCGGAGATCACGCTCACGGTGTTCGAACCTCGGTTGGTGACGTAGACGTACCCGTCCGCTCCGTCATACGCCGCGCTCTTCGGGGCGGAGCCGACCGGGACCGTGGCCACCACGGTCGTGCCAGAGATCACGCTCACGGTGCTCGAGCCGGCGTTCGTGACGTAGACGTACCCGTTCGCACTGTCATATCCCACGCCACTCGGGCTGGTGCCGACCGGGACCGACGCCACCACCTTGGCTCCGGAGAGCACGCTCACGTTGTTCGAGCCATAGTTCGCCACGTAGACGTACCCGTTCCCGCTGTCGTACGCCACGCCCCACGGTGAGGAGCCCGTCGCGGTCGTCGCCGTCAGGGTCCCTATCTCATACACGGGCGGACTGGTGCTGCTGCCCGTCAGGGGGGACTCGACAGGAGGTCCGGCCAGGCCCTGACTTGGAGTGGCGGCCGGTCCCTCGGAACCTGAGGAAGGGGGGGAAGGAGTGTCACGGCCAGAGAAAGCAAGACTCGACGGGGAGGAGGGGGTTGGGCGGCTGACCGCAGTCGGAACGGGAGGGAGGGGAAGGGCAGGAGCTCCCTGTCCAAGGGGGGCCGAGGTCCGGGTCCCTGGCGAGGCAGGGAGTTCTGAGGAAGTGGCGGACCCTACCGGGGCACTAGGGGAGGACAAGCCCGTTGTCACCGAACTCGCGCCGAGGGAAACTGGGCCAATGGAAGACGGTATTCCCGAGCGAATCACGGGAGAAGGCCCCCCTAACGGGATGGTCCCGAGAGACAAGGATACCAAGATTACCACGATCACCAGAAATTCGACCCGTCCCACACTCGCAATCCTACGTTGCACTGGAGGCATGAATCTGGTTAAATCACAAAGGCTATAAGATTGTGGTTAGATGTTCGTCTCTGGGGCACGGTGGAGGGAAGCCCTGTCTGGTAGTGCCCGAACCAGGCGGGGTAGGGGCGGGTTGCCCAAGGTGCTCCTAAAGCGCGGCCGGGCGGGCCCCGGAATGGCCCGTCCCTTCGTTTGTCGTCGGCAGCCGTGTAGCCCCCTCCGCTCGGGTCTTGGGGTCCCGGACCCTGTGTGGGGTGGTCCGTGCTCCGCTCAGGTCCCTTTCGGCGGTATCACTAAGAGCGGGGTGGCAGCACCTACTTGGTGATGGTAACCTGACCGGACTCCATCTTTCCGGGCATTTTCTTGCGCCGGAAGACCATCACGAGGGCGACAACCACCAGGGCGGCTACCAGACCAAGGATCAGGTATCCGTCGTACCCCGGCAGGCCAAGGAACCCTGTCGTCGGATTGGACTTCCCTCCCGTCGAGGGGCCGGTGAAAGTGATGGACCGCGTGACCGACTGGCCGCTGACCTGGAGGTTCCCGGAGGAAGGGCTCGCAGTGTATCCGCTGATCGCTCCGACGGAGTAGGCGTAGCTCCCGTTGACCTCTGGGAAGGTGATCGTGGACGTGGTGGAGCTCCTAACGCTTCCGTTCAGCGTCAGGGACCAGTTCGTCCCGGAAGGCAAGCCAGTCTCCGTGAAGGTCACGGAATAGTTGGTGTGGGGGGTGGGGGACTTGGAGAAGGTCAGGTTCTGGTGGACAGCGGACCCGGAGACTGTCAGGGACCCGGAAGCCGGGGACACCTTGAACCCGGCCGGTGCGGTCACCGAGTAGGGGTAGGTCCCGTTCTTCTCGTTGAAGGCGAGAGTGGTGGTGACCGAACTGTTCGACGTTCCGGAAAGGTTCACCGACCAATGGCTGCTTGTCGGTAGCCCGGTCTCAGCGAAGGTGATCGGGTACGTGGACGCGACGTGGGTGAAGGTCAGATTCACCGTCTGCACCGACCCCGCTACCGTGATCAGACCCGAGGCGGGAGCGACCTGATAGCCCGCTGGGGGTGTGACCGAGTAAAGCCAGGTGCCGTTCGTCTCATCGAAGGTGATCAGGGCACCCACGGTGCTCTGGGTTAGCCCGTTCAGGAGCACCGACCAATTCTCCCCGAGGGGCAGCCCGCGCGTTACGAAGGTCACCGCGTAGACCGTGTTTCCCGGGTTGATGGCGACGAAGGTGATCCCGACGGTCTGCTGGGCTCCGTGGACGTTCACGTTCCCGGTGGATGGGGTCGCCGTGTACCCCGTAGGGGAACCTATCGCAAAGGCATAGGTCCCGTTGAACGCCAGGAAGGAATCCTGCGAGGTCGCGGTGCTCTGGTTGACGGTCCCGAGCGTCACGTACCACGAAGTTCCAGTGGGTAATCCGGACTCCGTAAAGTTGACCGGATACTTGGGGGAGGAAGCAGACGTGAAGTTGATGACCTGGGTCACGTTCGCTCCGCGGACAAAGATGGTGCCGGAGGTCGGGCTGGCGATGTACCCTGTCACGTTCCCCACCGTGAACGCGTAGCCGTTGGTGGAGTTGGCCATGTTGGGGAAGGTGAGGTTGGAGGAGGTCGTGGAGTTCGTAGTGCCGTTGAACTTCACCGACCAAGACGTTCCGGAGAGGAGTCCGGACTCATGAAACGTCACCGCGTATCGGCTCGGAAGGGACTTCGTGAAAGCGATGGACACGGTGACATTGCTACCCTTGACCACCACGATTCCCGAAGAGGGAACAGACGTGTAGCCCGAGACAGTGGCTACGGAGAAGACGTATCCTGAGCTGTTGTTGAGCATCCCCGGGAAGGTCAGGATGGGGGACGTGGAACTGTTCTTTGTCCCGTTGAAGGTCACAGACCAGCTGGTTCCGGTGGGGAGTCCCGTCTCAGCGAAGGTGACGTTGTATCGCGCGGGCGGCGGTGGGGAGGGGGGAGTGTCCCCAATGACCGTCACCGTGTTGGACCCCCCGTTCATCGAAAAGACGTCCCCATGGACACCGGCCGTTCCCATGCCGCCGGGGTAGTGTCCGACGGTGAAGTTCTTCACCCAGAGGTTGGTCGCTGGGTCAAACTCGGTCACGCTGCCCAGCGTGCCGCACCCGGTGCAACCGTTCTCGTCGGCCACGTAGAGGTCACCGTTCGAGGGTCGGTAGGTGATGCCGAAGGGATTCACCCCGATCGGAGAGATGACCCCCACGACGGTGTAGTTCTTCGCATCCAGAACGGTCATGTTGGCGTTCGCGGAATTGGTCACGTAGACCTTCGAGTTCGCAGCGTCGCCCGAGATCCCCCACGGTTGATCTCCCACGGTCAGGGTCGCCCGCACAACTTGGGTAGTCGTATTGATCACGCTGACGGTCCCGGGGGACAGGGATGCGGAGTTCATGTCCGAGACATAGACGTCCGAGGTCCACGGGTCATAGTAGGTCATCATAGGCTGTTGACCTACCGTGATGTTCTTCACGACCGTGTTGGTCGAGGCAGCGATCACGGCGACCTGATTGTTCGCGCTCTCCGCCACGTAGAGCTCGTTCGACCTGGGGTCCAGGGCGATCCCGTAAGGTGTACCCAGTAGGGGGAAGCCGCCCACGACCATATGGCGGCTGGCATTGATCTCGGTAACGTTGTTCGAGGCCCCGTTCACCACGTAGACGATCCCGTTCACCGGGTCATAGGCCATGCCTCCAGGACCATCGCCCACCGGCACGGTCGCGATCACGCTGTAGTTCGAGCCGTCGATCACGCTCACGGTCCCGGCGCTTCCGCCGTTCCCGTTGGAGACGTAGACGAGGTTGTCGTGGCTGTCGTTCGCCACTTCGGAGGGTCCCGTTCCCACACCGATGGTGGCCAGGATGCAGTCCACGCACTGGGTCACCTGAGGGGTGGCGGGGGCCTTCCCGTGGGAAGGGGCAAGGGGGGTCAGGTGAGTTCCGGGGGTTGCTTGGGGGAGCCCGCCTCCGGGAATGGAAGAGAGGACCAGGGCCGCGAGCAGCAAGGTGGGAAGCCAGAGACGTCGTACAACCGTTTTTGTCATTACCGATGATAGACGGGGTGACAGTAATTGAACTTTCCGGTCGGCTTGAGATGAATTTGACGGGAAGTGAATGGACCCTGTCTCGTTCTCGATAAGCCGTCATGCAGATGTGACCAATACTGGCGAGCGCAAGCCCATGATTTCAATCGTGGGTTAGCGAGCCAGTATCGGTCACCTTGCGCGGGCCTTCCTCTTCCATGTGCTTTAATACTCCTGCGTTCATGAATAAATCATGAGCACCGCAGACCCGATGTCGAGCATTCCCGCTCACCAGTCTACGATCGCCCTACTTCAGCGCCTGAAGCCCAAGAACAAGAACTGGGACGATTTCCTCCTTTCTGCCTTCGAGGACCTCCTTCCGCCCGAGACGGTCGAGGAACTGGAACGCAGGGAGAAGGCCGAGAGGAGTTCCAGCTTCGCAGAAGTTGAGAAACGCCATCCCAAGTGGGGCCGCCGGCACTAATCCGTGCCCGATTCTCCTCTCGCAGCGTGGAAGGAGAAGTTCACTTTCACCGAGTCTGCTGAGCGCGAGTTCGACAAGCTACCTCCCGATGTGCAGGATGCCTTCCTGCGGGCGTTCCCCGAGTTCAGCACGCATCCGTGGAGAGCGTCCGCCACCTTGGACGTGGGAACTCTCCGAGACATGCCCGGCCGGTGGCGCTTGAAAGTAGAGGGGGGACATCGGGGGATCTATCGCTCGCTCCAGGGGCTTCCCGACTTCGAGATGTTTGAGACTCGCGACCAGGTCTACGAACGGCTGAGACGGTACCTGAGTTCCAGACCTTAACGGGTGGGATCTGGTCACTGGGGGTCGTCCGATTCGCGCAAGTTCGGTTTCACGTCGACAAGATTGATGAGAAACAGGAAGAGCGCGGCAACTATCATGACCCCCAGGACAGGGAGCAGCGACCAAGATGTCGAGGGGCACGCGCACCCTCCCCGTCCGCCAAGGGTAACGCAATCGGATAGGAAAGAGAGCAACAAGGAAGAGTGGCGACCAGTGATGTGAGCACTGCGATTTCGAGAAACGCTCTCTTCAAGGGTCTGAGTACATGTCTTCTCCAGATCAAGCGACTGGCCCCCCGTGGGGGGACTCTTTCTGGGTAACGGCTCGTCTACCTATCAAGGCGTTGTTTCGATCGGGAGAGACTCCGCTAGTTGAAAAATGTTGTAACTCCCTGTGATCAGCCGACTTACTCGTGGTAGGATGGCCGGGAGAGCAGCCTGCTTCATATCGCTACGTTGATAGGCACGACGTGCTGTTCTTTATCGGATAGCTCCATGTCTGGGTTCAATCGAAAGACCGACCCGAGGGAGTCCCTGTCACAAACTACCCCTACATCCCTTCAGACTTCGTCAATGGAAGGTCGGAATCTTTCGGTGTCCGCGGGGGATCGCAATGGGATCCGTTTCCGAGTCGAGCAGATCTTCTTGATTGCAGGTGCAGGCAATGGTCCCTACCGACGTACTGGCGTGATTCTCGCAGGCGTGGTCGAAGTCGGCACCATCCGAATCGGTCAGAACCTGAGCGTTCGGCCGGCGGATCCGTCGAGAGCGGTTTCAGGACCGTTCGAGGTTGAACGCATCATGGAAAAACACCGTGCCATCACCGAAGCCGGTTCGGGGAGGAGGATTGGTGTCACGCTTCAAGGAATTGAAAGGGATGATGCTCGGAAGGGGGATTGTCTCATAGGCTGAAAAGAACCCCCCTTCGACGTTGAAAGGGATCCGATCTTCGCCGTGGATGGGGGGGGTGCCCAGGGGTAGCAAAAGGGTCCGCGAGACCAGCGACTTTTCCCCGGTGAGGGTCTCCCGAGGAGACACCCTCCTCCAAGGGTCACCGTCGGAATAACCGACATTTGATCCCGGTTTCAAGGGGGGGTTTGGGATCAACAAGGGGGTGACCACATGCGTGACCATTTTGCCTTCACCAATGCCACTTACAGAAATGTTTATTAGCTCAAACAATTTTGTTAACCACGATGAACAAAGCCATGGAGATGCCCTCCTTACCCTTTGCCCGCCCCGTGCTAAGGGAAATACTACAGCGCCTGCGGGAACCTCGTCGTACCCTTCAGTTTCTCACTGGCCCCCGCCAGAGCGGAAAGACCACACTGGCAAGGCAGGCCATCGCGAAGCTGGACCTGCCGGCCCGCTATTCCACGGCAGACGGCCCCCTTCCCCGTCCGGACGCCTGGATTCTCTCCGAATGGGAGGTCGGTCGGCAACTTGCGCGGGAGAGTGGTCCGAGGGGAGCCCTCCTCATCATAGATGAGATTCAGAAAGTTCCCCAGTGGTCTGAGGTCGTAAAGAAGCTCTGGGACGAAGACACCTGGAATGGACTCCCCCTTCGTGTGCTCCTTCTGGGGTCGGCCCCTTGGCTTCTCCAGAAGGGCATGACCGAGAGCCTGACGGGAAGGTTCGAGGTCGTTCACGTTCCCCACTGGTCCTATGTGGAGATGGCCGAGGCGTTCGGCTGGGACCTGGATCGCTATCTCTTCTTCGGTGGATACCCAGGAGCCGTCCGTTTCGTTCCCGACCAAGACCGATGGAGCGAGTACATCCTCGACTCCATAGTGGAGACCACCGTCTCCCGAGATGTGCTTCTCCTTTCCCGGGTCGAGAAGCCAGCCCTTCTGCGTCAACTCCTCCAACTGGGCTGCGCCTACTCCGGTCAGGTCCTCTCCTTCCAGAAGATGATGGGGCACCTTCAGGATGCCGGAAGCGTAACCACGTTGCAACACTACCTGGAGATGCTCCATGGAGCGGGGTTGGTCACAGGTCTCTCAAAGTACTCCGGCTCTCAGGTGAGGGTCCGGGGCTCCATTCCCAAGCTACTCGTCCTGAATACCGCGCTGATGACGGCCACCTCTACCCTCTCTTTCGAGGAAGCCCGCGATGACCGGACATTCTGGGGCCGCCTGGTGGAGAGCGCGGTTGGAGCTCACTTGGTCAATACTCTCCGTCGTCCCCGGGGTGAGGTCTACTACTGGCGGGAAGGAAACCGGGAGGTAGACTTCGTGATCGCCTCTCGAAAATCCGTCCTGGCACTCGAGGTGAAGAGCGGGGAAGAAGTTCGGGAGCATGAGGGTCTCTCAGCATTCCAGGTGAGGTATCCCAAAGCCCGCCTCCTTCTCGCTGGAGGAGGTGGAAAGACAGTCGAATCCGTGCTCCGTGCCGATCCGGGGGACTGGCTGCGATCAGGTTTGTGAGCGGAAGCCATCAATGTTCGGCTGAAGACCGGAAACGGGTGGGTATTCCCCGGCCAGGGTCCCCAGAGTGGACCCTTCCCTAGGGGTCCTACCCAGAAAATCGACGTTTTGATACAGGGCAACGGACGGGTTTCAGGGGTGGCAAATGATAATAGGAGAGTGGGGGGTACGAGAGATACCGTGAGAGAGCCAGTAGTCCGCTGGGAAATAGAGGCCCGAGGCCAGGTCCAACGGGTGGGATACCGGGACTTCGTGCTGAAGGTGGCCCGCTCCTTGCATCTAGCGGGAACAGTGCAGAATGACGAAAAGGACGACACCTTGGTTCGCATTGTGGCGCAGGGGTCGACCACCGATCTGGCTGGGTTCGTAAGGGCCCTGTCCGGGAAGCACGGTTTTGCGGAGGCAGACGTTCAGAAGGTTTCAGAGGGGGCTGAGGATCTGAGGCTGAAGTCCTTCCAGAAGATTCGAGGGTCCGATTCGAAGGAGACGCTGGAGCGGGCTGATGAGTCGGTGCTGATCTTGGGGAAGATGGTCGAGACCATGGATACAGGCTTCTCGAGCCTTGGTGCAAAGATGGATCAAAGCCTAGGGAAGATGGATCAAAGCCTAGGGAAGATGGATCAAAGCCTAGGGAAGATGGATCAAAGCCTGGGGAAGATGGATCAAAGCCTGGGGAAGATGGATCGGAGCATCGAGATCTCCGAGCGCCTTCGTCAGGAGACAAACAAAGGGTTCTCAGGTTTGGGCACGAAGGTTGATGGTGTCACCAGTCAGGTAAAGGGTGTCGGTCGCCAGGTTGAACGCGTGGAGACGGCCGTTCGCGCGGAAAGCCGACAGAATGCGGAGTTCCGTCATGATCTCGTGGGTGCCGTGGGACTCTTGGATGCGAAGTACGGTGCTATCAGCAGGACTCTCGGCCGAATTGAGAAGGCTCTCGAGCGGCAGACCCGAGCTACCGAGAAGCAAACTGCTGCCTTGCTGACTCTCGCCCGCAAGGTGTCAGGCCGTCCAGCTACCTCATCCCATAGCGAGACCCGCCGGCCAGGACGCGCAGATCGCCCCAAGTAGAAGGACCCCCCTGAATAGGGGTAGGTTGTGAGCAACTTGGGCAGGAGGTCCATTTTCTTCCGTTACGGTCGACTGACCTCGAACGATGACCACTCTCCCCACGGCGTGCCTCCCTCGTTGTACTCGGTGTGGACCCGCCTCCTCACGGTGCATCCCTTGGTGGTAGCCCGTTGAATCAGGGAGACGAAGGCCCCTTCGGGGATGTTGGTCTCCGGGCTTGTGGCCGTCTCAATGATGAATCCGTCCCCGGTATGGAACGGCATCTTGCGTTGGTCCTTCAGAGTGAACAGGACACCTTGCGTCGCCCAGGAGATCCACTGAATCTTGCCGTTGGGATACTGAACACGAATGCCGTCGTCCTGGATGCCGAGACGGCTTGCACCCTGCCTCAGCCTCACCCCGAACTGCCATACGAGGAGGACACCAAGGGCAGAGAGGATTCCCTGAATGAAGAGTACCATCCCAAAGTTCACGACATCCCCGTTCCAATGTACCAAGCGGTAGGGGCCCACGATCGCGGGTAGTATGACGATCATGACTACTCCGATTCCGACCATCAGTGTACGCATGACAGACGACTGGAGTGGATGCTTCGCGGGACCGAAGTGGGCTGCGAGCTCGAATGAGACCGTGCCAGCAAGTGGAGTCTCTGTGAACGAAGGAGACGACATCCCGGTCTTCCAATTCTCCCATGCACGGCTCAACATCTTGGCATTACTTGGGGTCAGAAGTGTCACCTGATATCCCTTGAGTCCGGAAGGTGGGGACTCTCCCTCATGCCAGAGCACATAGGGCTTGGAGAAGCCGCCCCGGCTCACCGCCGAGATCCTAGAGAAGCGTACCTCAATCCGGTCCTTCTTGGGGGAGGACGGGGAGGGCGGCCTCCAGAAGGCGAAGTGGCTCGTCTCGATTTCGATGGGGTCCCCCGTCCGGCGTCTGGAACTGGCAATCGCTGACTGGATTCCGACGAACTGCATGAGCACTATGACTGCTCCCACCATTGCGGCGTAGGTGGCCCACATGGTGACGTTCGGGTAAAGGCGGAGGGTCAGCCAAGCATACAGCACGTAGACGACGGCGAGGCCCGGACCCGCCCTTACGAGGTAGAACCCGGTTGTCCCGGGGACTGTATCATTCGGGTAGCTTACCACACGACTTCAGGGGGACCAGAACGCAAGTCATGAAAGACCTTGCGCATCTGGAACTTAGGAGTAGGTTGACACCGCCGAGGGTTCGACTGATTCAGCCGGCGTTCCCGATCCGTTTCAAAACCCGGAGTGCCCGGAAGGTGATCATCTTGCTTGGTCGGCCAACCTTCTCGAAGGTGAGTGGGGTCGGGCGCTTGTTGAGGTGTTCCGAGAACCAGTGAGCTCCCTCTACATCTGGGTCCGTCTGGACCGTGTCAAGAATCCATCATCCGTCTTTTCGTTGTTTCGACCGGAGCAGCTCGATAGCGTGGCTCCGTCGCCGGTCCTTCCCATGGCCGAGCACTTTCTCGGGGGGCCATCTCCTCAATCTCGAGGTCAATCCCCGGCACGCCGAAGTGGCTCGTGCGAACCTCATCCGCGCGGGTCTTTCATCCACCGTGGAGGTCCGAATTGGTCCGGCCACCGAGAGCTTGACCCGGCTGATGCAGGCAGGCGAGCGCACTTTCGACTTTGTTTTCATCGACGCGGACAAGCCCTCCTGTCCAGATTATCTCGAAGCGTCGGTGCGCCTCTCTAGCCCGGGAGCCCTGATCGTAGTGGATAACGTCGTTCGGGATGGGAAGGTTGCGGGCCCGGGCCTCTACGATGCGAACGGAACCGGTGTTCGGGTCATGAACGAGTTCCTCTCGCGCACTCCGGGGCTGTCTGCAACCACAATTCATACCGTAGGGAGGAAGGGGTACGACGGATTCACTCTCATCTTCGTGGAAAAGGTCTGAAGGCAGGAACGGGCGCCTTTCGTTCGAAGGGGATTCGGGTTGACCACGACACCCATGCCTGGTTACTGCCCTGGAGTGTGCGGCGGCTGCTGAGCGTGCCCGAGATACCGCGGGTATTCCTGATGCCCGGAGCACGCTGGATACCCGGTTGATGGGCGGTGGGGCCACCTCTGCCTCCTTCCTACGTATCACGACCACCACAACAGCCCCCCGACGGGGGCATCATCTGGTTCGAGGTGCAGGTGATCTCCGGTGGCGACGCGGTCGAACACATGGGTCTGGCCGCGGTGCTCTGGTGGACTCGCACCCGACCGAAGACCGGAGTCAGACCGACGCTCGGCAAAAAGCAACCCGCGATTCTCACCGGTACATTGAGCGTGACTCACCCACCCTTTCGACTTGCACTCGGCTCAGTTCAGGTGATTCCACCCCGTTTGGAACATGGTTGACCAATCCCACTGCCTTCAACACTTCCTCATGTTCCGTCTTGAGCTTCGGGACAATCAAACGGGTCAGCCCTGTGGTCGCCAACTCCAAATCGTTCAGGATGACTGCGATAATGACACCAATCCCCGCGTGGTCCGCGACCGGGAGATCGGTGCTATTGCTGGGGGTAGTGTATTGGGATGGCGTCGGGAATCGTCGCTAACGATGCTGCCGAAACCCCGATGTGCCCCCACCACAACCCATGGTGCCATCGCAGGCCTCAAACCAATGCCCACACCCTTCTTCCCTGCCGTCAAGCGGGTGGACCTCCGTTACGGATCCCCCTTATCTCACGGTAACCAGCTAGAGTTCGAGATTCCCCTCGGCATTGCACTTCTCTCTCACACCCATGGACTCTAATCTTTGTAGCTACGTGTTAGGAAGAGGGAATAAATACTAGTGATGCCATATATTAGCACACCAGGGCCAAAATGACCGAAAATGATCCAGATCACCACTTGGTTTGTCGCATGTCCCTGCCTCTCCCTGAAGGGTACTGTTGCTACCGGGATGTGTCTGTCAGCCATCCTGACCTCGACTTCGAGGTCTTGGGCTGCATGCCCGTCGGCCCGGACCAAATGGTGGAGGATGTACGGGTCAAGGGAACCAATGTGGACGGAGCTCTGCTCGATGAACTCCGGAAGAGTTGGGACGTGAAGTCGGTGGAGGTGGTGCAATCCTCCGGGAACTCAACGGTTCATCGCCTGACACTCGCCACCTGCCCAATCATCGCCATCCACCAGGACCTCCGTCTCCTCCCCACCTTCCCCTTCGGGGTGAAAGACGGCATCGTCACCATGCTGGTCACGGGAACTGTGGAACAGGTTCGTAGCCTGTTCGCCCGGCTCAAGGAGCATCTCCCTGGCGTCACCTTTGCCGCCATCCACCGTTCCTGCGTGGACGGGCGGGAGAGCCTGCTGACCCCTCGCCAGGTGGAGGTCTTCCAGACGGCCATGGCCGCCGGCTACTGGGACGTCCCCCGGCGGACGAACATGACCCTGCTCGCCGAGGTCTTCCATGTGTCGAAGTCCACGCTCTCCGAGACCTTGGCGAACATCGAGAGCCGCCTCCTCCACGAGGTCCGGGACGAGCACCTGCGCTCCCTGCCGCTCTGATGCACCCCCCAGACCCCTGGGAAAGGGGGGTGCGGGAATACCTTGCAGGGGCGAATCTTCGCCTTGTGGGGCCCGGGTGAAGAAGTTTCCTCGACGAGAAAGGGAAGGATGATAAACCGGCGAGGCTGCTCTCCCTTATGACCGACTTCGAGATCCCGGAACTCGATCCATCGACCGATAGCGAGGTTGACCTCGTCCTGAAGGAACGGGAACCGGCCAACCTTGAGAACGGCCACGTCCCTTCATACCACTTCTGGATCGTGCCTCACGGCTCTACCGACCGAGTGGGTGCCCTCCGGTTTCGAGTGGGGACGGTCGAACAACTGTTCTTCCCGGGTCACATCGGGTACGAGGTGGACCCGCCTTTCCGCGGAAACCACTTCGCGGAGAGGGCCTGCCGCATCGTTGCCCCCCTCGTGATGGCCCACGGACTGTCCAGTGTCATCCTGACCTGCCGCCCGGACAACATGGCCTCTCGACGGACCATCGAGAGGCTCGGGGCGAAGCTCCTGGGCCAGTTCGAGGTGCCTCCCACCCATGAGTTGTACCCGACGTATGCAAGAGAGGGAGGGGCACCCATTCTCAGGTTCGAGTGGAGGATCGCCAACCCTGCACCGCGGTCTTGAGGTCGATCTCCACCTCACCCCTGGCCCAAAGAACGAGAACTTCGTCGCCGAAGCCCTCGGCAACCTTGCCGCCCACCGGCTTCGGGAGGAACGGCAAGAGTCCTTCCAGCGACAGGTGCCTCGCGTGGAGGAGTCCCGCCATCACCACTTCCGTCTCGTGGTCCGCCGTCCCGCCCGGGGCCTCGACGTCTGACTCACCCACTCCCTTCGAAAGGCTCTGATCGAACTCTTCCAAGAATGCGACTCGGAACTGAGCCGGAGGTTCCAAGAGGCGAAGGCCAAGGGCCTCGTTTTCGTCCCGTTGCGCCATCTCCACGAATCTCCTGATCTCTGGCAGGACGACTTCTGTGACCACCTGGGGTGAAGTGACCGACCGGGAGGGGACCCGCGGGCCGATCTCCGCGATAGGTTTCGGAGTATCCATGCCTTCCTCCAAGAGAACCAACCAGAAGACCGGCCAAAAAAGAACGCTTCACCATACGGATCCATTGCGAGATGGCCGGGTGCCGGGCCGTTATCACCCTCAGCTCAGACGACGACGAGCCCTACACCACGCTCCGGCGGGGTGCGAAGGACTGGATTATCTCGGAGAACGAGGAGGAAGAGGTCACCTTCCTTTGCCCCAAGTGCAGCGCTCCTATCCGCCAGGACATTGCGGTCGACATCGCTCGGAGAGAACGGGAGGAGGCTGGGCAGACCGCCCCGCCTCGCTCGCGGGAAGACAGCGAGGACAATGACTTTTCCTCCGAATAGGGTGGCACGCTGTGCGCTCGACCACTCAGTGTCTGGATCGCGTGGGCCGTTGCCGTGCAACTGGGCGGGATGCCCGTTGTGACTCCTTCGCTGCACGGTGCGACTCTTGGGCCAGGCTCAGGATGGCTTTCGTGAGCTTCTCCAAGTTCTTGTCCATACGCGCAAGGGTCTTTCCGATGGTTCCGTAGGCGGTGTCCACGCGGTCGAACCGCACGGTGAACTCCTTATGGAGGTGCTCAGAGCTCGCGATGCTGTCGTGAAATCCCTTGCGCATCTCTTGATTGCCATTGTCCACCTTCCTGCCGACCTCCTGGACTGCCTTTAACGTGTCCTTGCCAATGGCCAAGGTTTCCTTGCTGATGCTTAGATTCTCCTTGCTGATGCTTAGATTCTCCTTGCTGATGCTCAGATTCTCCTTGCTGGTGGCCAAGGTCTCAGTACCGATGCCGATTAGCACATTGAGGGCTCGGGCACCCTGCGTGGTGGCCTCCGCAAGTTCCACCAAGGGCTCTTCCCGTCTCTGGCTGAAGGTCGTGAGAGAGGGGTCCACATCCTTCTCGCTCACCCTCTGGACGTCCCGCGCGTCAATGAGACCGTGTTTCCCTGAAATTGCATCGACGAAGGGAGGGAGCTTGGTCTCGGGACCCTGCACATCTATGTGAACCATGTGTTGATCCTTGGAATCATTCCAAACCGCCCCCCCCAGGCCCATGGCGGTCACTATACCGTCCACAAAGTCCCGGTAGCCGACCCGTTGCACGTCTCCACGCGCCGCAATATCCCAGCGGGCAACCTTCTCTGGCAAAGCGTTCTTGGTACCCTCACCGGCCCTATTACCGTTGTCCATGGGTTCTCCCCGCACCCGGCCCAGGGTTCGGGCGGCGGTGCGCTCGAAGGGGCACACTACCTACCCGCTCTTCTCAGGTTCGGAGGACGGGGGTCCCTCACCTTGAACGCTGCGCAATCACCAGCAGGAGGTGATGCGTCGCTCGGAAGCTTCCTTTCGTCTTTATCTCATGATGGATGGCTTCGAGCTCCTTCCGGTGATGGGTCAATGAGAACCCAGGGACCTCCCACGGGGCGGCCCGGAGAAAGTAGACGAGCGCTCCGACATCCAGGAACTCGTAGGAAGTCCTCACCTCCTCACACCTCTCGATATCGAACCCCGCCCGCGAGATCTCCTCCCCCAGGGCCCTGGAGCTCGAGACCGCGTTGGTGGGTCGTGTTCCCTCCACTCCGAGTTTGGTTCTCACCTCTTCACAGTTGGAAGCGCCCACCTGCTGGGTGACGAAACGGCCACCGGGCAGCAGAACCCGGTGAACCTCCTGTGGGTCGAATTCCTCGTGCCGGTCGAGCACGAGGTGAACGGACGCATCAGGCATGGGGATCTGGAGGTCGCCAAGCATCGCCAGAACTCGAACTCCCAGGGGGGCGAGGCGCCGGCGTGCGACCTCGAGATTCGGCGGGTATCCCTCGGTGGCAAGGGTCTTGGGAGGGAGAGGAGCAAGGGTGGCGAGAAACTCTCCACCGCCCGTGCCCAGGTCGAGGAGGCTGGAGGTGTGCGCAATGTGCTCTCGGGCAATGGCGCGGTAGTCCCAAGAGGGGTGCCCCACCTTCCACCGACCCTCGAGTGCGGAAAAGTCCCATCCCGAGAAGGGAGTGGCCCCTGCGATCTCGATGAGACGGTCGAAATCGCTCTTCGGAGGGTTCACACGCTCACCATCCACAAGGGGAACATAAGCCCTGCACCGACACCTTTCCCTCCGGTGAGAGCGTGTCCCTCCTGCCCAAAATGTCGAAAACACAGGTCCCCAAGGCTTGCCGCCAGCGAATTCTGGGGAAGGCCGTGTCATCCCTCGCCGCAGACCTTGAGGATAGCAAGCGGACGGTCAGCAAGGCGCTCCATGGCGAACCGCTCTACGTGGACAACTGGTACCCAGGCCTCTGGAAAAGAAGCCGTCGGCGCCGACAAATCGGTCAAGCGGAACTGAGGTCCGCGGGGTGCTGAGGGAACACGGTTGAGTGCCTCCATCATCTCTCTCGCCTACACCTTCGGATGCATCCAGCGGACGGGCCGGCTCGCCTCGCAGGACATTGGTCTCCAGCGGGCATCCGGGACCCGCCCCCACCGCCCCGCCGGTCCACGAAGGGGCGGGGGGCACCCTTCCCTATTGGATTTGCAGGTCTAGGAACTCACGAGGCAAAGGATGGCGAGGGGCGAGCCTCCCCAAACTGGAGCGAGCGTTCCGCACCGGGGACCATGCATTCAACAGCACCCTCCTCGGGCGGAAGCCCTATGACCTTCTCAAGAACTCTCCTCCGCTGGCTCCCCATGCCTGCAACCCTCTGCCCAATCTACTCGGGGATGCAGAGCCCAGAAATGGGTAAATTGTGGCGCAAGACCCTCCACGGGGTGCCTCCGCGAGGGTAATAAGGGTTCGTGCGGTACATTCTGCACCCGAAGGAGGGCAGAGAAACATGAAAGAGTTTTTGAACGACAGCAGGGGCAGCCGGATGACAGGAACGCGATGGCGTTTGACTCGCCGGACAACGTACGTGGTGACCATTGTCGCCATGCTCGCAGTTGCCGGAGGATTTGCGGTGGCGACCGCATTTTATGCGTCTCTGACAATGGGACCCACTGGGTTTGGAGGTGCACAGGGTTCTGCAACAGCCGGTTCAACAATCTATTCTGCATCAGGATCAAGCTCTTCCGCTTCGTTTGCCGTGAATGCCCCATCTTCTGCCGGGTGCACGTCAACCGCTACGAGCACACCCGCCTCTGGATCGACCTCTACCGTCACTAGCACAGCTACGGCATGGGTGGCCGGCGCGAGCGGAGCTACTTGCCCTACGACCAGTGATTATTACGACGAGCTGACCTTTACCTCGGCTGGCCAGTCAGTTGCCGCTAGCACCACCGCCACGTTTACTGACAAGTTCACAGTGACTCTCGGCATTGGCACCACCTCTACAACATATTATTCCTCGACAGTGACAGTGACTTGCTCGTACGACAACACGGCGGCGAGTTCCGCCACTCTGACGTGCGTGGCGGATATCAATGCAGACACCGGTGTGGCCAACTCTGCCAGCCAACCAACCATCTCCTCGATTCAAGTAACGGTGACTGGGAGTTGATTACTCCAACAACCAGAAGCGTCACTATATTCGCGGAACGTATGATCCCCGCCCGGGAGGGCGGGGACCCAACCATTTTCTCTCATCCATTTATCTGATGGCAATCCCTTGCACTGCGGTCTTGAGATTGACCTCCACCTCACCCCCGGTCTGAAGAACGACAACTTCATCTCCGAATTGCTCGCCAACCTTGCCGTCTATCATCTCCAGCAGGAACGAGGGGTGCCTGTTCAATGGCGGGTGCTCCGCATGGAGGAGTCGCATCATCATCACTTCCGCTTTGTCGTCCGACACCTGGCAAGTCCACTCAACATCGGACTTGCCCATGCTGTCAAGAAGACACTGAGCAATCTCTCCAACGAGAACGAAGAGGAGTTGAGCCGGAGGTTCCACGAGGTGAAGGCGAAGGGGTTGAATCCCTCCCCTCTTTGCCCTGTCCAAGGGTCCCCCGACCTCTGATAGGATGACATCTGGGCCCACTTGGGGTGACACGACAAGAACCTTCAGGCGACTACCTCTAAGCCCGAAGCACACCAGATGGGTTCCTGAAAGGGTCTTTACGTCCTATGCCTACCCTTCTGCGCTGACCCATGACCCCCAGACATACGATTACCATCAAGGAGCGGGCCCGAGCATTCTACAAGGAGCACCTCGGCGATTGGGTCTCCATCGGTAAGGACTTCCCTGAGTGGACTTCCTCGAGCGCCTCAGAGTACCAGGGGCACAAGGATCTCTTGGATGCGTTCCATCGGCCTCTGCCGGGACCACGGATCCTTGGGGCCGGATGTGGCCCGGTAGCAAGGGATCTGCGGTTCCTAGCCCAAAGAGGATGTCACCCCACGGTTGTCGACGTCGTGCCGGAGAATGTCGAGAATGCCCGATTGGTCACGAAAGAGGATGTGACGTATCAGACCGCCGACCTCACGGAGCCCCTCCCCTTCGAGAAATCAGCGTTTCACGGCGTCTTGTGCCTCGCGGTCATGTAGTATCTGACACGGCCCGCGCTGGCCGGTGTCTTTCTTCCCGAAGCGGCCAGGGTTCTTGCTCTGGGAGGGATGCTCCTGTTGGTCTTCAAGAAGGGGAAGGGAATCCGAAAAACGCGAGACAGCAAGTTGGGAATCCATCGTCTCTTCCGCCTCTACGAGCCCGAAGATGTCCTTTCGATGGCCCGGAAGAACCACCTTTCGCCTGTCCCATTGAATCCAGATTCCAAGGAGCCTTGGATCGATTTCGAGGACGGTCGCGGAATCCCTCATTCCGCCCTCCTCCTCCGCAAGTCCACGAACCATTCCCAGTGTGGCGTCCTCTGACTGACTACGTTGCTATTGGTTCGGGTATTCCGGGGGTCCCCCTCTCCCGATACGATACTCGAGGTGGAGAACGCGCACCTGATGTGCTTGGTCGCAGATCAGGCGCTGGGACTCCAGGTCCACTGCGAGGTCCTGGAGGGTTCGCCCGAAGTGAGCTACATCTTGCCAGAGGAATACCCGTTTCCTTCCTGCCCATTGATTAGCCCGTTGGCCGAGAGCGGGACGGTGAACGCAACGGTAATGATCAGGAAGATGGCACGCATGGAGCGGGGGAGACGGAGGAACCGGTGCACGATCACGTCTCCCCCCCTCGGACGTCCTTGCCCACCTTCGAGCCTCTAGCACACCAACATCATCACGATCTTCGCCGCAAGAGAGTCGCCCGTGGCGATGCGTTCCGGAAGGCGCAGGTGGGAGGAAAGACCGTAGGCGGTGGGCGCAAAAACGAGGAAGAGGAAGACCAGTCCGAGCATGAGATCCCCGCCCAGATCCGTGTACCCGGCCGTGCCCCAACTGGCTCCAATCGCTGAAGGGTACCCGCCAAAACCATCAAACACCCATATCGAAGCCATGACGAGGAAGCTCCACAGCGCTGCAGGACGCTGGAAGATCCCGAGGATCAAGAACAGACCACCGAACGTCTCCCCAAGGCCAACAAGAATCCCAAAGGCCAACCAGTTGTCCGTCAGCCACGATGGGGCGTAATACATGCCGTCGACCACCCCCTGCATCTGTCCGCTGGTGATGAGATACCACTTCAACAGACCATCAAAGAGGAAGACCGCCCCGAAAACTATCCGCAAGGCGGAGATCAGTTTTGTGGGATTGACCTGCCAGAATCCGCTGTTCGTCCTCTCGAGCATGCTCCCGTGGGCCATTTCGCTTGCGCTTGCCATGATTTCCTCGTTTTCCCAATGTTGGAAAATACGAAATGATATTTCAAGCGCCGGCCTTTCCCAATTCCAAACTCCAAGAACAGAGACTTATAATCGATAAGATACTAGTCGGCGTCTTGAGAAGTCCCGCCAAAGCCAAAGGAGCGTTTGCAAGGCCGAATCGTGGGCAAGTGGGGCCCGAGAGAAGATGGCCTTGAGCCCGTCGGACATCTAGGACTTGGGGCGAAGAGCCGGTACGGGGCCCCTCAGTACCAACCGAGCGCATGCGGGGCGGACCGGCGCCCGACCCACTGGGAGGGGGGGGTGGAATCGAGGATTCGATGGGTCCCGAGGGAGCCACACCTCGGGTGAGGGCGAAAACGCGAACGTCGAAGGGCGAGGCGGTGCGGGAGCCCGAGGGGGTACGCGCAAAAATCCCTCCGCAAAGAGGGTTGCGTCAGGTTCGGCGACCCGAACGATCTACGCCGGACGGTAGAACCGATCCTCCATCTCGTGGAGAAGCTTGTACTCGACATTGGCGAGCGTCTCATGGAGCGTGGACTTCGACACGTGAAGCACGGCGGCGAGGTCGGACAGGTTGACACGTCGCGGGATATCCCAGTAGCCCGACGACATCGCCGCCAGGAAAACATCGGTTTGGTGCGGCGTCAGCGAGCCATGCATGGCGTCCAGCCCCTCCCTCCGGATCGACTCGATGGTCGTCCCGGGGAACCGCCCACTCAGGAGGCGGTAGAGGTTGCCTATCGCCTCGTTCGTGGAGATGACGACCGTGGTGAGGTCCCCCGCCCTGATGTGATCGGGAAAATCCGGGAGCAGCTTGAGCTCGATGGCGGTCCGGATCACGCTCGGATTCGAGAGCCGGGACCGCACCCGTAGCTTGATGCTTTGCACTTCCCTCCCCAGTACCTCGAGGGCGGTCACGTCCGGGGAGGAACGGGCCTTCTCCAGAACCTCGTCCATCGGGAAGTTCCCCTTGAGCCGGAGGTCGATGAGCACCTCGTCCCGGTCGACAGGGAGATAGCTCAGGACCTCGACTAGCATGTCGGGGTGCTCCGATGACACCCTCTGGAGGTAGGACTGCCCCTTGCGCAAGGGGATCCTCAAGCGACAGATAACGTGAGGTTCGTCGAGTTTCTCGGTCATTCACGTGAGAGGGAGAATTAACCATTATTATCTTTTCAAACTACTTAAGTTGTACCCAACTCGAACTGGACAGGTTCCAGTGAATGACGGGGACCGAGTTTGGCCGCTGCCATACCCGAGTCGGCGGGGGAGGTGGGTTCCGCACTCTTCGGAACGTTCCTCGCTGTGGGCGAGGCTCCGCAGGAAAGTGATCAGGAACAGGCTCAGTCCGGATTCTCCTGGTGATGAGCCAGAAACCCCCTGCAGAACTGAACATGGATGTTGCGCTCAAGTTGCGCATCGGATGTCACGTTTCTTCCCCCCTGCTTGACAAGACGGGCTCACTCGGGGGGGACCACCGGTTCTCGTGCCACCCGTTGACCCGCCGAAGGAGGAGTTCCAGTACCGGGTCCCGGCCAACGTGGGTGGGGAGTTCCGGTAACTCTTGGGTTTTCATCGGCTGTTACAGGGACAAGTTGCTGGAACTGATGTGGTGAAACCCCGAACCGTAAAAGGGGGGGTGGGGCAAGAAATCGCCCCGGGATTAGGGCAAAGTGGCGAAAACAGGCGGTTGAATGAATGTGGTCCCTACGGTGAACGGCACGCACAAGGCTGGTCCTCCGCACCAGTTGCCCATGGGCGTTGCCTCACGGATTGGAACGTGTGGCGACCGCCGGGACTTGATTGGATCAACCTAGCACCCGGGACCGTAAAGTCCATATGGTAGGACGCTATTTTCAGAATCATGGCGCTCGAGGGAAGCAGCGAACAGAACGTCTCTTGTGAAGGTAACTCGAATCACAAAAGGACCGGGCGGGGCTTTGGGCGGCATGGGGGTCTTTACGTCCTCCTGTTGGTGACCGTGCTCCTCCTTTCGGTGTACATTCCTTCCGAAGCACGGGCGGCCGCAGCTTTCACGGTGACGCCCAGTCCCACCACGGTAGGAAGCCGCATCACCCTCAGCGGCAGCGGTTTCGCATCGAGTACGGCGTACTACGGTGAGATCAACTCCGCCAACGTTTTCACCCAAGCCTTGTTCTTCTGTGAAGGAACCGGTGCGCTGGTCACCCTCAATCCGAATCCGGTGTCTGGGAGTTGCACATCCAGCAGCACGGGAACACTTTCCCTGACCATTGACCTCTGGTGGGGGGGCGTCGGGACAGCGACGGTCAACATTTGCGCCGTGGGCACCCAGACCCTTACGGGCACCACTCCCTGCATCACCGGCCCAGTCACCACCGTCGTGGCCACGGCCCACTTCGACATCCTCCCGTCGGTGTCGCTCCAGCCCACCTCGGGAACGGTCGGTTCTTGGGTGATGGGCGGGGCCTATGACTCTCAGACCGGAAACTATTACATCGGGAGCGGATTTGACACCAACAGCGGTTTCGGCTCCATTTTGTGGGACGGGAATCCCATAAACACCGCCGGTTGCAACAATGTTGACCGCTACGGCAACATTACGGCGGCGGGGACTCCCCCCGCTCCGTCGGGCTGTTCCTTCCAGGTTCCTCCGGCCACGTACGGTACGCATGCCGTGACCGTCACGGATGGCAACGGTAACTCCGGCGTGGCCACCTTCTTCGTGACTCCTTCGCTCTCCTTGAGCCAAAACGCGGGCCCCGTTGGAACCGCAGTTACGGCCAGCGGGACCGGATTCTCAGGTGGGGCCTCCTATCAGATCTTCTGGACCACCGGGTCCGGTTCCCAGGTCGTGGTGGCCAGCGGCACCACGGACGGCAGCGGGTCCTTTACGGTCACGTTCACTGTCCCCCAGGATGTCGCGGGAGGCCACGCGGTCAAAGCCATCGATGCGAACGGAGTCTACTCCCAGGTCACCTACACGGTCACCTCGCAGTTCGCGATCTCTCCCCAGGCGGGGACGGTAGGGACAACTTTCACCGGGACGGGAACGGGATTCGCGGCGACGTCCACGGTGACGATCACGTGGGATTCCGGCATGCCTTCCCAGACAGTCTATCCCACGGTGACGAGCGATGCCCTGGGCTCCGTATCCTTCGGACCCTTCACGGTTCCCCCCTCCCCCTTTGGCACCAACACGGTGACGGCCACGGATGGGAGCGGGAACACCTATTCCGTCGCCTTCACGGTTTCCGCGTCCCTGAGCACAATTCCCTACTCAGGAGGGGCTGCCACCACGGTGTCGAACACCACGGCCCTCGGCTTCCATGCTGGCTCCGCAATGTCGCTTCTCTGGGACCCTGGCCTTACTGACCAGACCACCATCTATGGGACGGGAGGGGTGGCCGGGGGTTCGGTCACCTCCAATGCTGCGGGCTCCACCTACTTCCCCCCGTGGTCCCTTTCGCTCCTTCCCGCGACCGCAACCACGAGAGGGACCCACACCATAGAAGCCCAGGACACCCAGGGGATCATGGCCACCTCCACATTCTACGTGGGGGCCGAGATCGTGCTGAACCCCACCTTCGGCTACGCCAACAGCAGCTTCACGGTGAATGGGTACGACTTCGCGTTGGGACAGCCCTCGGGCACCACGGTTTCCGTGCAAATCCTGTGGCCCGGCCTGGTCACGGCCCTCGGCACCCTCTCCTTCACGACGAGCGCCACGAATCTCTTCGGCAACTTCACCATCACTGTGCATGCCCCCTTCGATCCCATGGGAGTCTACATGGTCGAGGCCACCGCTCTCGTGGGCGGGGGCACCGTGAGCGCCTACGCCAACTTCACCCTCTTCCCGTCGGTGAACGAGAGCCTTACGCTGCCTCCTCCCCTCGGGGGAGGGGGACCGTTGGCGGGCCCCACCGGAACACTGGACTATCTCACCTTCCAAGGGTTCCCCGCGGCCACCTACGTCCAAATCTACTATGACGGGGTTGGGACCAATCTCCAATCGCCCACCAACGCCCGGGGTTCGGTAATGATCCCCTTTGCGATCCCGCTTTCCACCGCCGGAGCTCACACCATCTACGGGGAGGACGCCGCCACTGATACATCGAACACCGTGGAGTTTGACGTGACTCCCGCCATCCAGCCCGCGACCACCGCCACGTACATCGGCAACACCGTATCCGTGACCGCCACCGGCTTCGCCGCCGCTTCCCCGGTCACGCTGACCTGGGACGGCTCACCGCTGGCCGGAACCACCTCCAGCACGGATGGCACCGGGAGCGTCATGCTCTCCTTCCAGGTTCCTTCTCCCTCTGGGGTCCACCAGCTGGGAGCCTACGACAGCGTCCTCGATGTGGCCCCTGCCGTACCCTTCACGGTGTGGGCTCTCGAGACCCCTGCGCTCACCTCGCCCGTGAACGGTGGCTACGTCAATGCCTCTACAGACCCGGGGCTTTCCCTCTCGTGGAACCCCGTCCTCAACGCGAACGTCACCTACACGGTCGAGCTATCCACGAGCGCCAGCTTCGGATCCGGGACACGGGCCGTGGCTGGGCTGGCCGCGACCACTCTGAGGGTCGGGCCTCTGGCCGAAGGAACCTACTATTGGCATGTGGAGGCAGTGACGGTTTCTGGTGCGACGGGCGGATGGTCCACCACCTGGAGTTTCCTGGTGGACACGACCGCACCGACCAGCAACGTCCACGCGCTCCCTTCCATGGAAAGCGCGCTCACCTTCCCCCTCTACTGGTCCGCGAACGACTCGGGCAGCGGAGTGAAAGCGGTCTCCCTCTACTGGAGCAACACCTCGGGAGGCGTTTGGACGCTCGTCCCGGGAAGCCCCTTCACCTCCAGCCCGGTCTCCTTCACCGCGCCGGGCGCAGGGACGTATGAGTTCGCCGCGGTCGCTGTGGACAACGCCGGCAACCAAGGCACCTTCCCGGGGGCCCAGGCGTGGACCACGGTCGATCCCCTGGCCCCGAGCACGACCCTCCAGTTCTCGGGCAAGCTGGGGAGCAGCCCCTGGTACACCGGGCCGGTCACGGTCACCCTTTCCGCCTCGGGTGGCCCGAGCGGGGTCAAGGCGCTCTACGTCAACCTCGGCGCCGGGTGGGTGACCTATACGGGTCCCGTGACGCTCTCCACCAACGGGGTCTGGACCGTCTCCGGCTACGCCGTCTCGGGTGCCGGAGTGACGGGGCCCACGGTCTCCCGAAACGTGAGCATCGACTCCACCGTTCCCACCACTTCCTCGAACGTGCAATCCGGCTGGTACACCACCTCCCCGGTCCATCTCACGCTGATCGCGACCGGAGGGCCCAGCGGGATCGCCGCCACGTTCTATAGCGTCGATGGGACGAGCTGGGTCTCGGGAAGCAATGTCACCATTTCGGGTGACGGGATCCACTCGCTCTCCTTCTATTCCGTGAGCGGGGCGGGCCTGGTCGAGCCGACTCAGGTCCAGACGGTGAAGATCTCGAGTGCTTCCCCCACGGTCCAGTTCGACCTCTCCGGTCCCCTGGGCAACAAGGGATGGTTCACCGGCCCGGCCACGGTCAATCTGACGGCGAGCTCCTCCGTGAGCGGGACGGCCACGATCGAGTACCAGATGAACGGTGGGAACTGGACCCTCTATTCGGGGCCCTTCCTCGTCGGTGCGAACGGGGTCTCCACCCTCTCCGCGAAGGCCACGAGCAACGCCGGGGTCACCGGCCCGGTCGCGACCTTCGAGGTCTCGGTCGACTCCGTCCACCCCTCGACCACTTCGAACGTTCTCTCCAGCTGGTACACCTCGAGCCCCGTCTCCCTCACGCTGAACGTGACCGGAGGGCCGAGCGGGGTCGCCGCCACCTACTGGAGCGTGGACGGAGGCAACTGGCAGGCGGGGACCTCGGTTACGGTCACCGGAGATGGGGTGCATGTGCTCTCGTTCTACTCCGTGAGCGGAGCGGGGCTTGCCGGGACGGTCCAGCAGCAGCAGGTCCGCATCGACACCCAGCCCCCAGTGACGCAGGCCATCTTGGCGGGCAACATCACCCCCTCGGGATGGTACAGCTCGGTCGTGACCCTCACCCTGGTCGCCTCTGACAATGCGAGCGGGGTGGCCGGCACCTGGTATTCCCTGACGGGCCAGAGCGGCTCGTGGGCCCGGTACGGCACCCCCCTCGTCTTTGCGGGCACGGGGGAGTACACCGTTCAGTACTACTCGGTGGATGTGGCCGGGAATGTGGAGAAGACCCAGAGCGTCTCCTTCCGGATCGACCTGGCGTCGACCACGGTCGTCTTCGGCATCCCGGACGGTTCGACCCTCTCCGGATCCCCGGCGCACAGCTTCCCGATCACCGCCTCCGACCCTGCGGGGATATCGGCCATCTATGTGTCCTTGGACGGGGGTCCCCGTGTCCAGGTATGGCCAGCCCAAGGGGGAACTGCTTCCCAGACCAACGTGACCGTGGACTACGCACTGCCCACCGGGTCGCTGAGCAACGGGGAACACCTGGTGACGGTGACCGCGGTGAACGTCCTGGGCCAGTCCACGACCCGGTCGGAGACCGTGAACGTGGACAACGCGAGCCTGACCCCGTTGGTGGTCATCCTCGGCGTCGTCCTCTTCCTCGTGCTGGGACTGGTCGGGATGCTCGTGGTCCGCCAGAACCGGAAGGCGATGGGTCGCGGAAAGGCTCCAAAGTCACCGACCCACCCGACCCCGGAGCCGGTGTCTCGCCCTTCGGTCGAGCCGGAGAGCCTCCCCTCTCAACCGACCCTGCGCCCGGCCGCGGTCCCCGCGACGATGGCCGTGTCCCCTACCACATCCCCGAGTTCCGACGAGCCGGAATGGAGCGAGGGACAAGATCCCGAGGATTCTGGAACCTCTTCCAAGGAGGGAGAATGAGCGCACCGAGCGGGCCCCGGGAACGGGACCACTCCCACCATTCTCCCGGGCTCTGGATGCTGGGAGGGCTCCTGGTCGTCCTCTCCATGGGGCTCCCCTGGTTCACGTACCACGTTGTCAGCCCGACCCCGCAGAACGACTCCCTGACGGGGGCCGCACTCTTCGGGGCGATCCCCGAAGTGGGAATAGCCGCTGCGCTGGGGCTCACCCTCGTCATCTACGCATCGGCCGCGTGGCGCCACAACAACCGGAAGCTGCTCCACACGACGCTCCCCCGGGTGGGACACACCCTGTGCTCGGTGGCGCTCTTCGTTCTGCCCATCGAGGCCGTCTGGAGGTTCTCCTCCACGAGCTCGGCCCTCTACCACACCGCCATCTGGAACTCCCTCGGGGTCGGTTGGGAGGTCGCGATGGCGGGGGCCGCTTTGGCGCTCCTGGGATCGCTGGCCGACTGGATCCTGCCGCCCTCCTTCCTGACCGAGCGGGCGACGGCGCCCGGATGAGAGGGGAGAAGTCGGGTCCACGACCCCGCCCTGGGCACTGGCCGACTACTACCTAAGCCACCCCTGGGTGGACGTCAACTGCATGGCAAAGCAGAAGAGCGGGAACTTAGAGGCCTACACGGAAGAACGCGTCCCGGATCCGCCGAGCCGGCTCGGGGCACCCCGTGCGATTGAACGACGTGCGGGTGAGCATGTGCTCACCAATCCGCCGTTTTCGTTGCACGAGGAAGTGAAGATCGCTGAAAAATCAGCCCTGGATGCTTGGATGCAGCCTTGGAGATTTTCGTTAAGTCCGGATGGATACGCAACCCTCAAGGCGACCACATTTCTGTTCCGGCTGGGCGGGGAGAGTCATTACTTGATGACAGACTGCCGCACATCACAATCCATTGGTGGTTTGGATTGCGATGAAAGGTAGTCTCGAAAGCGGCCTCACGAACACTCGACGGCAACTAGAATCAAAGTGTCTGTTGTGTTAGTGAGGCCGGTAAACTTTACCCTACTCTCCAAACCAATCCGTTGTCGCAGAAAGAGTTCGGTGAGGCTGCTGACCCTCCCACTGGCGCACTGGCGCCGTGAGAGTGGCCTCCCTCCTTGTTTAGTATGGTCCTTCACGTTCTGTTTACACAGTCGGAATCTTTACCAAAAATACGATTTGTCGGAAGTAGGGCGGGGTGGATAGACTAATTAACTCCAAACCAATTTATCTTGGACCATGGCTCTGAAAGCCCCTAAGCTCGAAAAAATTCAGTCAATGGTCAGAGAAGTCCGTCAATTTGAAACCTCTGGAGGAGGGGATCCAGAACCTTTTCAATTGCCGCTGTTTTCAAATCACCCTCTGAAGAAGCACTTGGCTCTGCCGAAGATTCTCATGTTCACTTGTTCGTTCGAAACTCATCCCGGCCACAAAGCACCAGACTTCGGAGCCGGCTTTGATGTAATATTGACGGCGCCCTCTGGAACGCACCGAAACATATTCGCTACCTATGTCTTCGATAGTCAGCTACACGTCGCAACTGAATTACGTGGTTACTTTCACCTTCGAAATGATAAACTAAGAATTTCGAAATCGTGGAGTAATCTTGTATCTTTCAAAGACGGCCAATTTGATACAGTTGTTCCTGGAGGTGTACTCGATCTTCCGCAGCATTCGCAAGCTGCACTTACCCATATTTATCTGATGTCTTTACCACAGGTTTGTCTCGATGAGTCTGTTCCTAACAAATACTTTTTCAACGCGAGTTTATTCGAGGTGAGGTCATGCACAATTTGTTTAGAGGATACGTCTATCCCGATTCCCTGGGCGGGGATGCAATTGGATCTCTTTGTAAACCCGTTTTCTTTCCCTGGCCCAAGCGAGTTTTTGGACCTTTCTCGTGGTGATTGTCGAGAAGATGGCAAGTCAATTATTGACTTTACTTTGAGATGAATGCAGGGGGCGCCATGGGTAGGCGCAGTGGTGGAGTAAGAGTTGGCTTTTTTTGCCACTTCTTCCCTGAGTTTCTGCAAGCCGCAAACAGTTCTACCGGTTTGGCTTACATGCTCTCTCAGCGCGAGGATGTGTCTTCAGTCTTGGTATTCTCCCAGATGAATGGGGAGTTGCCACCGCACATTACAGGGCGCAAGATAAAAATCGAACGATGTTGGATTCAAGATGATCCGGTTTCATTAATCAAAACCATTATGCGAATGGTCCAGGTGCGTCACGAAATAGACGCTTACTTCTTCAACATGTTTGTCACTTCATTCGGAAAGGGGAATGTATCGAATGGCATTGGTTTACTGATGCCATCAGTACTCTCTTTTCTCACCAAGAGGCGAGTTGTTACCTACATGCACAATTTCTTTGAGACACAGGATGTGACGGCGCTCGGGTATAGTCCCGGACTACTGGAACGATTTGCAGTACGGGTTCTTGAGAAGTTACTTGTTAGCCGCACGTGTGTATTTGTTCCACTCAGAAGTCAAGGCATTAAGATTCGGCAGACATTAGGGGGGAAAGTTTATCCTTTATTGTTGCCAGGTATTGAAGGCGTTTGGTTTAGTCTCACTAATCGAGGGAGTCTTCGTCTAAACAAGGGAGAAGACGGAACAACCCGGGTTCTGCTTTTTGGATCGTGGGGCCCCCAAAAGGATTTGGAAGGGGCCCTCGCTGCCCTTAAGGTTCTGACCGATATTGACGAGGGAGCTAGGGTCACAATTGCTGGAGAGATGAATCCCCACTTTCCTGAATACCGAGTGACCTTTGAAGCGGTCCAAAGGAGGGTGGCTTCAGGTAGATTCAAGTTTATTGGTAGAGTTGAAGAGGAATTCATTCCCACATTGTTTACAAGTCACGATCTGCTTATTCTTCCTTACAAAGCCGCTGGGGGGTATTCTGGCGCACTTAATTGGGCAGTAACGACTGGGATCGGCGTAATAGCTTACGACCTCCCTGAATTAAGGGAGTGTGCGAGCTCAATGGACCTGAATATTCAGTTCGTCCCAGCCGGCGATGCCAAGAGTCTTGTAGTCGCCATTCAAAATTTTGTGCATGGGCTGCACCAGACCACAGAGGGTAAGTTGGAAGACCGGCAGGCCATGCTAAGAATTCAGCTCGACGCAGCAGTCGGGGTTATAGCGGCAAGTCTTCGGCAAGGAGCGCAGGTTCACAATGTAAGGCACGAGGGAGCCGAGACTTCTCAGTGACTCCCTCGTTGCCTAGTGCTCAAGATGAAGTGAGTCAATGCCCTCGCGTGCAAATGTGAAGGGGGCCTTACCACACTTTCTGACCGCGGATACGGCTTCGCGCTAGATGGTCAATTCCTCAACAAATGCACGAAGCTCTTTGCACTTTATCTGGCGAAGGGGATCGAGGCCCATCTTTCGTGGGTCAGCCGAACTTGGTCACGGCGAGGCGTTCTCCGCCGTAAAATGGCGTAGCCTAAAACTAATCCCTCGTTATGTACTTACCGCCGACACTTTACACATCCCTCATTGTTCGCTCTCGGCGCAAGGCGACCCCCACTTCCACCGTACGTCGTTATAATGGGCAAAGCCATTGGTGGGTCAGTAGTGCCTACCTATGAGCTGGGGGTTCGAGTTCAAGACCGTCCACGGCTGCCGCTACCTCTACCTCATCGAAAAGAAACGCCTCCCTCCATTGACCAAGTTCAGGTCAGACGTCTCTCCTTCGGAGTCGTCAAGATCCTTGCTTCGGCCCCCAAGACCTTTCGTGAAAAGCGGGGCAATCAAGCCCACGAAGTAAAGCCTCCAAGCAGGGTGATGTTTGTCGAAACCACCGTTGGCGGCGTGAAGTTGTTGGTACCTGCGGTCGATTCTTACATCGCCGTTACTACTTGGTTTTTCTGGCAACAGGGCGGCAAATCTGCGCATAGACTTTAACTAAAAACTCGTTTTCGAAAACGACACAGTGCTACGGTTAAGTGGGGGTCGAGTAAGCGCAGAGTTCCTCCGGTATGCAGGATCACTTCTGGGCACGATGTTCAGAACGTCGCCGTTACACCATCAATCGATATCGACAAGTTACTCTGCAGATTAATTTTGGTTTTTAATTTGAAGAGTTGCCGTCACACAATTGCACAAATAGTGCGATTCATACCTTTATAGTATTTTGTGAAATCTAGCGAAGGAAGTTTGTCGCCGTAGTCAAAATTCCAAACCTTAACTTTTCGGAATGTACACCTTGTTGCAGGAAGTTCTGTTGGAGGTAGCTATAATGCACCTCCTGTTTAGTTAACGATGAGTCAGACGAGGAGAGACTTATTCTCTTCTATGCGCATAACCTCTTGTTTCATCAATTCCTTAGCGAGGGCAAGCACTCTGCTCCATGAATGCAATCCTGTTGTACACGTTCGAGTTGGAGCTTATTAACTGCTCCAGCCTAAGGGACCTGCGCTAGAGATGGCTGAGCCGTACACCTTTGTCCCAGGCGAAGACTGCCAGCGCGTGGTCAAGGCATTGACTCATTCAGTCACCAGGCAGTATCCTCGTAGTCAGATCTGTCAGAAGCAGGTTACATGCTGCACAGCCACTTATGTGGCAAGGCTCAGTGTATCTTCATTGCAAGTTGAAAACGTCTTTTCGGTTCATTATTTTGTTCCAAGCTCTTTGATATTGGGGGTTTTGGTCGGCAACTCTAGCAAACTCGCTAAGCAGACTCATCCGTCTTCTTATTTGAGTGATCCTAAATGGCTAATCCGAACTTCCCTGGCAGTTCTAACTGTATGAAGGGGGTCAGTTCTTTGGCGATTCAATCCCAACCCGACCGTGTTGAGCTCGAGTCACAATCGAATCAATCAATAGGAACCGCAGCGCTGACTACATTAACGCATTCGAGGCGGCGTGTGAGCCCCTTTGAGTTGCAGGCCGTTCAAAAAAGAGTGGGGTCCACGGTGCGATGGATAAGAGGAAACTGGGTAGAGGTGGTGTTTCCCTCCCTCATCTTTCTACTTCCCCTCCTTGTCTTTGACAATCTCCTTAGGCCCGGATTCGAAAGCTATTGGAACACTGCGCTGCCCTCTGGCTGGATGAACGTTTCGACCTTCAGTGTAACCGCTTATGATCATGGTTACACAAACATAGATCCTCTCGGAAACGTGGGCTTCTCACAAGTATTGACAGGGCTTCTCGTGCCGGTCGCAGGTCCATACGCACTTCACCTTGTTGACGCGCTTTCGAACCCAGTCATGGGACTTGGGATCTATCTCTTTGCCCGGCGGAACAGTGGGAATGCTGGGTATGCTTTTGCAATCGCACTTTTCGGAACTTTTAATCCATACACACTAGCGTACAACACAGTCGATGTAGTCAGCTTATACAGGACATGTTTCTTTGCCTTCTTTTTGCTGGCTTACGTCGAACTACGAGTTCGTGACCGCATCACTTTCTTGCCCGTTGCGATGCTAACATTCGCCCTTCCTTCAATTCATGGAGCCTCTCTGTTCCTGGAACTAGGTGCGATTCCGATATTGGAAATCAGTTATGTTTTCGCTACACGTGTAGCGTTTAGAGCCTACCTGCTAAAGGTTTATGTTCCTCTTCTGCTCGTCGGCGCTTTTATTGCGGCCCATCTTCATGACCTATATTTGGTCCAAACGCAGTTGGCTGGGCTTGGTACGTCTTCCTCGCAGTACTGGATGATGCAACGTCACTCCCTCGTTCAAGTGCTCACGCTGAGCGCAATGTATCCTTGGGAGAACACACTGTCAATCCTTTTACCGACCGAACTTACTAGGATGGTTTCTGTCGCGTTCCTGTTGCTTATTGTGTTGATCATTGGTGGGCTTCTCTTTACATCATATCGACTACCTTCGGCATTTCGGGCGGACCAATTGATGCGATTCTTGATGAGCTTTTCAGTCATTTTTGGAACGTATGGGGTACTGTTTGCATCTCGTGGGTCTGACTTCCTCGGGATGAATGCACTTCTTTCCTCTATTCTTCCCGTTAACAATGTGGTGGATAATGGGGATGATGGCATCTTCATGGTGCTGACACTTGTCGCTTCCTGTACCTTGCTTTTTAGGGCGCTTACCCTCGCTGCGAGGGCAGAGGTCCGTCCCAGAGTCGGGGGGCGTGCGTTCTCTGGAGTGAGCCAACTTCTGGGATTGCGGCCGAGACATGCATGGCCTGTCGGGAAGTTGATTGCAATTGCGGCCGTTTTCCTTTTGATTATCATCGCAGTTCCGGTCATTGCCTTGAGCACTCAGTTGAACGACGCTTGGGCACCAGCACAGATCCCGCGCACCTCAATGGTCGCGTACGGGAATCTATCTCATCTGGGAAGTGGGTACACGTTGGTTTTACCGGACACGACTGCGATGTCCTTTAACTACTCTCAGAACGAGCTGCACAGCTCATCAGGAGTTTTGAACCCTACTAATCCATCGTTCTGGAATATCTTTCCAGACTTCCGCCCATATTATTATGACCAACCATACTCATCAGTGCTTATCGCGGACTTGTCAACAAACACTATCGCTAGTAGGGAGTCATTCGATGTTCTTTCGACGGAGCTAGGTATTGAATACATACTTAGTTTCCCTCCCTCATCGGTTGTTTCCTATTGGCCCTCCTCCAGCCCGGCATTCGACACTGCTTACTTACTTAACGCAACGGACTTCTCGCCCATTTCAATCTCGTCCACTGACTCTTTGCTACTGAACCCAAATTACCTGGGATTGGGGTTTGCGTCCAGTTGGGTCACCGTTTCCCGAAATGCCACTAGTGCCATAGCAAAAGAGTCGGCCGTTGGTATGATGCTTCCGGTTATGAGTCCTTCTGTCTTTGATCGGTATGGGAGGACGCTATCTGCCATCACATTCAACCGGACCATATATGCTGCACGTGCTGGTAGCCTTGCATACGTCGTCCCAGTGGAAGGGCATGACATACTTTCCCTCGACTCGAGCCCTGCGCCACCTTTTCCAATGAACCCCCTCAGCTCGATGCCTGTTACGAGTCAATGTTTGGCTACTGGCAACTTGCCGGGGACTGGCTCATTTGTAATATCGCCAGGTCGTGGAGGAGTCTACGGTCTGGGGCAGGGCAATTCAGGGGTGAATTACTCTAACAGTGAATTGCACCAGTTCCTTTCACATTCGACCCCGTCAAGCTATCTTCATCTTGTGGTTTCGAGTCCGGCGGAGATAGTGATGAGGGTTAATGCCTCTCTGCAAGGGCGACTGACTCTGACTTCGGGGAATCTAGACTCATTCATTGTTCCATATTGGGGGGGGCAAGTGTCGTTGTCAAATTTGACCTGGCAAAATCAATCCAGGAACTTTGTTGGCACGCTTAACTCGAGTCAACTATTGAATGGGGCCAATTTGACCATGCTCATTGTCGGAGGTGTCCTAACAGTTATTCTTGGGGCTGATACCCTTTACTCAGTTAAACTTCCGTCGAATACGAATTTGACAATGAACCTGACTCGCAACGAGTTCTACGTGGACAACTTCAATAGCAGGCCCTTAGTGCGGGTTAGTTCTGACAGTCTCCAGACTTCTTCAAGCGGCCTTCAGTTGGTATCTCTATGGAACTGCACTGGGGTTGGTGAAGGATACGAACCCATGATTTTACAGAGTGGGAACACTGGTCTTCTGTCATTGTATCCGACTGCTTTCTCGGCACTTCTCGGTCTAAATGCGACTCTGTCTTTATCTGGTGAGTATTCCGTCCGCGTGCCTAACGGGAAATTCGGTTATCTACTCGTGACGACTCAGTCAAATTGCACACTTCAGGAGGGAGGTGAAGACGTTTCGCCAGGATTCAACGCGAATGGTTTTGAGCAAGCCTACATTGTGTATGGTAATAGCTCCTTTAAGTTGACCCTAATTGTGAACGCACACAGCGGTGCTTGGGCTTGGAGCTATCTTGCAACACTGCTGCTACTGGGTGTGGCTTCAATCTTCGCATTCTTCTGGAAGTCGTTATGCGTGACTCGTCGCCAGCGTCGTCCCCCTCATCGCAGTCCCAGTAGTCGCGGAAAGTTGGATGAACAACTCGGAGAGAATCAGGTGGAATCTGTCCGCCCCCGCGCAGCTTCGTTGGACTCAAAGTCGTCTTGCGAGGCCGTAAAATGAGGATAGACATCGTGTTACGTATACTGTGGACAGCTGGCGCTCAGAAGCTGGCCATCGAGGAAACAAAGCGGCTGAGCAAATTGGGCCACGACGTTCGACTTGTTTTCCTTCGGGGATCACCGCTCGGGGGCTATTCAGACCTGCTTGAGTCAGTTAACTACGTCATCTTATCGAATGATGGAAATTCTTTCCTAAGCCCATTATTCCAATACCTTACCAGGGCCTTCTTTCCGGACCGGGGGGTAGAGAGCCGCGTAGACCTTAATTTACTAATTAAGTATCCATTCTGGGCCCGTCAAAATATGCCCGATCTTGTGATTTGCCACGATCAGTGGGCGGGATTCTCCGGTCTCCTGAGTAATGCGCTCTACGGAATTCCCTACATAGTATATCTTCATGAGCGCCCACCCAGCTACGAGATTCCATTACTTGGAAGACTTGCAAGAATTTGGGAGGGGGCCGTCCTTGGAAGAGCAGCTAGAGTAGAGGCAGTTACTAGCAAGGTCGCCGAATCTTACTCCAGTCATCAAAGCATAGACCCAGTTCCCAACTGGGTTGGAATGGATGGTGGAAAAAGTCGATATGCCTTACCCCAGCCCAAAGAAATCATCGCAGTCTCGATGTGGGACTATGGCCGGAAGCCAACCCTCTACCTCGACTTGTTGCAGGAAATTCCTGAGTATTCCCTTAACATGGTTGGCCGTTGGAGGATCCCTGCACTAAAAAGTGAATTCGTCAAGCGTATGCAGGAGCTCAACCTGACTGGCCGTGTTAGGCTCTATGAGGGCATATCTGAATCTACTCTCTACGATCTTTACGACCGTAGCCGCTTTGCGATGAGGTTTGGCTTCGGAGAGTATGGTATGGGAACTTTAGTGGAGGCAATGAGCCGGGGGCTACCGGTCATAGTCAACAATGATCTTGGTATTGCTCCAATAATTCGGGCACACAATGCTGGGCTTGTTCTATCGGACATAGATCCGAAAACGATAAGGGAGTTCATTAAACAGGCGGAACATGCGGATGTCTACGGTTTGCTTGTCAATAATGTCAGGGAGCTTACTAAAAAATATACATGGGACCGACACTGCCAACTTTTGCTAGGTGATGTCGTGAAGTGAGAGCCCAAATTGTGACTGCGGTTAGGTACGGTCTTGAAACATGTCAAGTAACTCCGAATTGACAAGCCCGATCGGTAAAAGCGGACCTCAGGTGGGGCGCAGAGAAGGCGTTCTTGAGGTGCGCCGAAAACTCATAGTATTCTTCAGCGCCGTCGATTTGGAGACGGGCCGAGGTACTGAGAACTACTTGACTCAGCTGATCTTACGCGGAGACGCTAACGGGTTTAGCGTCATACTCGTTCAGCCATATGGGAATGCGAAGATAACTCATCGGTCTGTTGCCGGGGAGGCAAATATCCTCCGATTCACTTCGTGGGATGCTTCTTTTGCGTTTATGCGCGAGTCTCCCTTTCTTCAATTGCCTTATGAGCTTGCAATTCGTCCTTTTTTACTCTGGTTTAGGCGGCACACTGACCTTCGCGGCCTACTCTCGACTCTCCGAGACCTTCGCCCAACAGCTGTTTACCTTGGATTCAACGAGTATCTGCCGCTAGTAAGCGGTTTGCCTTCTCCGATAATACTCTCCGCGCATAATCTTCCTTCGAAGTCACCGTTAACTACGAGGATTCTTTTGAAACTTTGGTGTCAGGGACTTTATTATCGGTCAGCCGGAGCTTTTCATCTCCTCCCTAAATACGCAGAGGTTGCGGATGACGCCCCGGTTCCTACGATCATTCTTCCAGGTGGTGCGAACCTCGGATGGCATCGAGACAAGACGTCTTCTGACCCCAAGGTGCGCGTCCTTTATGTTGGTCATTTATCCAGAGAGAAAGGTGTCCCTGAATTGTTGCGGATTTGCAGTAGGTTGCCGGCAGACAAGTTTCACATTACTATTGTTGGTAAAGGTCCCATGTCTGCCTCTATAATCGGGTGGTGTAAAACTCGCAAGAATGTTACTTACCTTGGTTTTGTGCCAGAAGAGTTGTTAGCTTCCCTTTATTCCAACTCCGATGTGTTTGTCTATCCTTCAGTCCAAGACACTTTTGGGCTTGTTGTAAGCCAAGCCCTCTCTTCGGGGTTGCATGTCTTGACCTCAACCTCGTTGAAGGGCTCGTTCGATGAGTTCGAAAAAGAAGGATTCTTGAGTTATTTGCATCCAGATGCGTTAGATCGGTGGCTTGTCCAATTAGACTGGGTGAGCGACCACCTGCGAGACATAAGGAATGCATCGCCCCGGGTACGGTCGCTTGCCGCAGCTTATTTTGACTGGGATCATATTGCCAACGAATTCTATCATTGGGTGGCTGACATTGCTCCGATGACTAGGCCAGGTACAGTTACCTCAGAGGGTTGAAATTGACCGAGAAGCAAGCGGGGGATCGACGGGTAACCAAACAAAGGGATTCTAACTATAGAACTCAGAACGTTAGGTCAAATGGTGGAATCGCTAGGCTTGTCAAGTTTGGCCTTCATCACCCCAAACTTGTGATGAAGTCTTTCTCTAAACCAGAAACAGTATTCAGGGCCCTGCATGCACTTCGGCTTCCTCAGACCCTGGAAAGGGCCCTGGGTGGCCTGGCAAGTAGGGGTGAGATCAGTGAGTGGTTAGAGGAGGCTCTGCTTATTTGTGACTCTGCCCTGGAACAGCTAAGTGCAGAGAATTGGTTAACTGGCACCTCTTCGGGAGGAATGGCCTCCCCAGAGAGGGGTCCAATTCTTTACACTCTCGTCCGCGCGATTAAGCCCAAGAGCGTTGTTGAAACGGGGGTGGCAAGCGGCTCTTCCAGTTGGCTGATACTTGAAGCATTAGATCGAAACCGGCTCGGGACGTTGAATTCGATTGATCTACCCTCGACCGAGTGGTCGAACATTGGATATCATCAAGTGGACCCTGTTGCACTTCCGACCGGGAAGCAAACGGGGTGGCTAGTTCCCAATTCTCTCCGAGGGAGATGGACATTACATTTGGGCGATACTCGGGCTCTCCTGCCTGCCGTGCTTGCGAAGTTAGGACACATTGACCTCTTTCTCCACGACAGTGAGCACACCAGAGACACGATGCTATTCGAGTACGATGCCGCACTAAAACACCTTGGCCGGTTCGGAGTATTGGCGTCCGACGATATCCAGTGGAATGATGCTTTTGACACATTTGTGTCAGATCAAGACTTAATTGGATACCGACTTGGCACTATCGGTATTGCGAGGCGTCGAGCCCGCCCCCCGGTTCCCTGACCAGCAGTCTTAGGGCTAAGCCAGAACCTATATGTGAGATACTTGGCCGGGCTTCGACACGGGTACCATGACCGTACCCGCCGGTATTCCGGAGTAAGCTTTACCTGGACAGCGGGACCCGTCCTGCGGCGTGAAATCTCGTAGCACCTGTACTATTTGACCAGATAGTCACCGGTTGTTGCCCCGCTACACCGGAGGGATGTGGTGCGGTGTCCCCTTCCTACCTCGACCTGCGACGTTTTATACCCTGTTGTCTGTAGCACATGAGTGATGACGTGGGCCTTCGAGTGGAAGAACTCCCGCGGCTACCGTTACATGTGCCTCGTCCAGAAGCGCCGCACTGAGAAGGGGCCCCGCAATGTCCGCCAGATCTACGTGGGCACCGCTGACCTTTACCTGGACAGCGGGACCCGTCCTGCGGCGTGAAATCTCGTAGCACCTGTACTATTTGACCAGATAGTCACCGGTTGTTGCCCCGCTACACCGGAGGGATGTGGTGCGGTGTCCCCTTCCTACC
>JAEHJW020006722.1_pt1 | contig 99129 bp, 112 predicted proteins | sample 9271431 | NCBI WGS metagenome assembly JAEHJW02
ATCTAGAGCAGCACAGAAGGCTGCACAAGCAAAAGCCGAGAAAGAGTCTATCGAGAAACTTAATAAGATCGTTAAAGACACGAATGAGATTATTCCCGGAATGAAAATTCCACAGACTTTAAAGAATAACATTATTAAGGGATTAACTCAGCCAGTTGCATACACAGACGATAATAGACCTCTTGATATAATCTCAAAGTATCTATATGATAATCCAATTGAAGGTAGGGTTAAGTTAGCATACTTACTTAGCGTAACCGATGGAATGAAGAAAATGAACGTTCTTGAGAATAAGAGAGCTAAATCTAATGCATTTAAAGAATTGGAAAATGCACTTAAAGCTGGAGATACTGGTGGTGTAGTTGGCTTTAATGATGACGACTCAGAAGAAAAATTTGATTTTAATAAATACACATTTTTATAATAGACTTAATTTGTATAATATATGAAACTACAAAAATTTCAGATGTACGACGCGAAATACTTCAAGGGTTTGATCTCTGCTGAGAATCACCTTGGTGCTATTTTTCAACGTCAGCCACAAAAGATTGGTGGCAATATGGTTCAGTTGTTAGCCTACAATCGTGGGAAATCGCTAGAAGAAACTTTATCGCAATTCCCAACATTAGTTTTGGAATCTGACGATGAATTCACATGGGAACTCATTGGTAGTTCTGCTCGTAACATTCAGTTGGTTGAAGCTCGCGTAGGTGCTTCTACTGTAACATCATCTACATTTAACGTAGGTGCTGCTGGATCTAGTTTTAAACTTGTATTTGGTGAAGACTGGTTTGCTGATGGTGACGTAATTGTAGGTGAAAAGAATGAAGTGTATCCATTGCGTATTTTGGGTGAAGCTTCGTTTGAGGGAACTAATGCGGTAGACGTATTATATGCCGCTTAATACAGAAATGTATTAATAAAATCGGGCAAATTCGGTGAAGCCTTCCATAAAAATTTACTATCTTTGCAGGAATAATTAAATAAAGAAAATCCCAAGATGAGTGTAGTAAATAAAGGTAATACCGAGCTAACTATTAATGTAACAGTTAATAGTAGTGTAGAGAGTAGGAAATGAAACTATGAATGGAAAGATCTACAAAATAACCAATTTAATTAATGGCAAAGTCTATATTGGACAAACTACTCAAAGTATTAAAGAAAGATGGTATAAACATTGTGCTAAGTATAATGACCAACACTTCTTCATGCCAATTAAACGAGCTATATTTAAATACGGTAAGGAGAACTTTAAGATTGAAGTCATTGAATCATGTAGTCTGGATAATTTAAACGAAAGAGAAATCTATTGGATAAATTACTTTGATTCTTACAAGCATGGTTACAATTGTACACTTGGAGGACATGGTAGAGTTAATCTGTTTTCATTAACAAATGATCAGGAACTTAAGCTATGTGATCTATACGTACAAAATGAATTAAATATTAATGAACTTTCTGATATATTTAATGTAGATAAAACCACCATTTATAATATTTTAAAAAGAAGGAACATTCCACTTAAATACTCTAGAGATTTATCTAAAAGAATAGACATCGAGGATTTTAAAGATTATTTAAAACTAAATCCAACAGTCAAAGATATCTCAAAAAGGTTTAATATATGCAAGTGTTCTGTTTATAATATTATAAATAGAAACAACATAGAATATAAATTTCCCACGAGTGTCCGGGCCTTAGCAAGTAATGTTGAAGGCTAAAATGTACTCCGAACTTACACAATGGTAAAGTGTAAGAAGTAAGGGATAAAGAGCTCTTACGATAACATATTGATATTCAGTCGAATTAATGGGTGTTAATCCTAATGGTATGCCCGGCGAAGAACTTGTAGCTGGCAAACGATTCTCTAAAGAATTCTCTCCAGTAGAATCTGAAGGTTCACGTAAGGTTGGTGATTTGCATTTTGCATCTCCATTGGCTATGCGTAATGAATTCTCTCACTTGCGTATTCAGCACAAAGTTTATGGTTCAATGCTTAAACGTAAAGTTGTTACTCCAATTCCAGTAGCTCCTCGTGAAGGTGGCGCTCCTAAGTTATTCCCAATGTGGATGCACTATGTGGATTATCAATTAGAAGCTGAATTCTCTGCTGACAAAAACCGTCTGTTGATGTTTGCTCGCTCTAACCGTGACGAATGGGGACAATATGCAAATGTTGGGAAATCTGGTAATGTAATTAAGCAAGGTGCTGGTATTCGTGAGCAAATGGAGGTTTCTTATACTCACTTCTATTCAACATTCAAACTTAAGGTGATTGAAGACGCTCTGTATCAGTTGTCAGAATCTAAATTAGGCATGGCAGATCGTACTTTCGTACTGAAGACTGGTGAACGTGGTGCTGCTCAGTTCCATAAAGCTTGTCAGGAAATTGCTTCTGGATGGCATTCATTCGGTTATCTTGGTGGTAATGCAGCCAACCCTGCTATTATCCAGAAGACAACTAGCGAAATGCATGATAACTCATTGAGTTTTGGTTATCAGTTTACTGAATACAAAGCACCTAATGGTGTTGTTATTAAAGTGGAAATTGATCCAATGTATGACGATAAAGTTCGTAACAAAATCTATAAAGATGGCGATCCTTCTAAAGGTGTAGCTGAATCTTATCGTTACGATATTTTCTACGTTGGTAAACTTGATGGTGGTATGGGCGCTCCAAATATCCAGATTGTTAAGATTCGTGGATACGAAGGTGACTTCCGTGGATATCAATCGGGCCCATTTGCAAATCCATTTACTGGTGCTGAAAACATTCAGTATGCTTCCACAGATGAAGATGCTGCTGTAGTTCATAAGAAAGCAATTCTTGGAGCTATAGTACGCGATCCATCTCGTTGTATTACTATCTTGCCATACGATTTGGCATCTTAATAAAAATTATTAACTTTGCTGCGGAGGGGATTTAGTTCTTCTCCGCAACTTAGTTTTAATTTAAAATCAATTTCATGGAAGAGAAGAATTATTTACAAGACAAAAAAGTTCTTGTTAAATTTGTTGGACGAAGAGGAGGATTTAATAATCAAAGTGGTCATGTTTTAGAGGGTGGTAAGATGCAGGGTACATACACTAGATTTCCTGCTCCAACTAACACATCAGGCACAACTAAAGAATTTTTAACTAAAGATGAGATTGCATTCTTTTCTGCCAGACTGGGTGAAGATGTATCTCCATCAAACAAAAATTACTGGGAGAATTTTGGGATCTCTTTGACTAAAGAAGATATGATCTTAGATTTATCAGATCCAGTACAGATGTTGCAATATAAAGCGCTACATCATTATACTCAGAAAGTTTGTACAGATCCTACTAAGTTGACTAATAGAGCAACATATCAGTGGTGTATTTACAATACTGACGATGAGATCACATCTAAGAAATCTGAGTTAGATGGACAACAGAAGGCTTATATTAATTTTGGTAGGATTCAGCATAATAGAGATATCCTAGCTTATCTATATAGGAATATTGAGGGTCGTATCATTAGTAGAGAAACTAGCCTTGCAGACGCTCAGGTTAAGTTCTTAGATATTCTAAGTAAAAAACACGCTAAGTTTAATCTGTTGCTTCAAGATCCACTGTTTGACGAGAAGGTTATTTTGAATACAGCATTTGAACTTGGTATTATTTCAGAGAAATCTGGCGAATATACAGATGTTAAATCTGGCAAAAAACTAGCAGATGAAGGCAAGGCTAATGAACAAACTGCTGCCGAATACTTAGCCAGTCCAATGCATCAAGATTTAAGATTAGAGTTAGAGGCAAGAATTAAAGTTGCGAAAGATTAACTATGACAACCACGGATTTTAGTGTTGAATTTGACTTACTATATAATAATGCTCTAAGCAATAGTGCTCCAGAGATTAACGACTACGAGAAGAGTTTATTTTTAACTCAAGCTCAGGAGGAGATAATCAAGGAGGCTTATGACGATAAAAAGAAGAACACATTCTTTGAGGGATCTGAGGCCATTAGAAGGCGATTAGAGGAACTTGCGATTACAGCAGTGTCAACTTATGACTCTGTATTGAATAGTTCGTTAAACGGCCTAAAAATGTCATCAAATTCAAAGTTCTTCAAGATCGCAGATGACTGTTGGTATATTTTGTATGAGAGGGTTAATACATCGACGCTTCAATTATATATAGTTCCAACTGCATTAGATCAATATAGTATTCTTGAAGATAATCCATTTAAGAAGCCTAATAAAGAGAGAGCTTGGAGATTGGATTTAAAGAACACTCAAACGTCCGATAAGGTTGTTGAAATAATCTCAACGCAAACTTTAACATCATATCTATATAGATACTTAAAAGAACCAACTCCTATAGTGCTAGCAGACTTAAATACATTGTTTCCTGGTATGGGATTAACTATTAATGGTGTCAATACCAAGACTAATTGTATTTTAAATAGCGAAGTTCATAGAATAATCTTAAAAAGAGCTGTTGAATTAGCTACTGCTGCATACAAGGAAAATACTCTATCGAATAATATTCAATTAAATAATAGAAACAATTAGTGTTTAATTTTTAAAAATTAAATTATGAGTACATTTAGTTTTCCCGTAAGGGACTTATTTATCACAGGAGGATTGGCTACAGAGACTACTCCTGCTACTTTTATCGCATCTGCGTCTAATGGCGAAATTGCTGTCCTTAAAAAGGACGGAACAGCTGCTGCTGCTGCTGGATCTGACGCATATATTATTGCAAAAGACTTGAATGGTCGTCTCAAATCTTCTGACACCATGAAGGTAAAACAAATTAAATCTGTTACAAAGGTTGATCCCGTAACTGTTGTTCCAGCTTATGCATCTTGGGATGTGTCTGTATCTGGCCTTGCTGCTGGTGATATTTATGAAGGTTTAGTTCGTATATCTGGATATGGAAGTAGATCTCCATATGATGAGTACCCAGCTCCATTTAACTACACATTTGTTGCAGCTGATGATGTAAATAAAGTTGCAGAAGGACTCATTAAATCTCTTAGCTTTGAATTCGGCCGTGTTGAAGGCAAGTCTGATAAGTATGTTAATTTTATCACTGGATATAATAAAGTATATACAACCAAAGCAGCTGTTGTAACTGACAAAGCCAGCCTTACTAATGGCACTTTTATTTGGGTAATGGAAGATAATAAGGCTTGGATTGTTGCAGATAAAACAGCATTGACATTCGCGACCATTTGTACGACTGAAAAAACTGATTGGTCTACAGAACTTGGTAATGGAACTGCTGAATATCTTAATGCAAATCCTTGGTTTCACTTCATTAAATTAAATGGAGCAACTCCAAAAATCTATATAATTGCAAAAGATCAGCCAACAACAGATATGAAGTTACAAGGATACGACATTATCTTTAAAGTTGGTCTTCGCGTATTAGATGGAACTTCTTATGATGAACAGTCTACTGTAACTGTAACCAATGTTGGCAAAGTATCTAGCCCTGGTGATGGTAAATATATTCGTAACCTCGAAGTATTCACCAAAGGTCATACTGGAGACTTTTATCGTGGAATGGGATATCCAAATAACTTCGATGCTACTTATGACTCTGTAAAAACATCTAACTACTATGTAATTAATGTTGAATACTATCAGTCGATTCAAGATGTTAATACTCTATCTGGACAGCCGTCGCAAAAAGTATTACAAATTGCTACTGCTGATTCAACAACTGCAACTAATGTTTACAATTTGCTTGTGGCCCTATTGTAACACTCTAACTCTCATATATAATTATTTTAAGGCATATTCTTCGGGGTATGCCTTTTTTTATTTAAAAAATAGTTATTGTCTTATGAATAATTATTACTATATTTGCTGCTATTATTTAGTAACAACTTAAATGCTTAGTATAATGGGAGAATCAAAGGAGATTGACAGGTTAGTGGGAGAGTTTTTAAATAGAAGATACTTGCTTGAGATGGGTAAAGGCAAGCTCAGCAAGTACTTAAAATGCTCAGAGGAAGAGATTCTTATGGCTAAAAAGATTGCAAGGAAATCCATAACCACAAAGAATACATCTACTAATTTTAGTAAATTGCCTAAAATACTTATTTTCGATATTGAGACTAGTCCATTGCGTGCATATATTTGGAGTAGATGGAAACAAAATATTTATCTTGACCAAACAATATCAGAGTGGTTTATGTTGTCATGGTCTGCTAAGTGGTTGTTTGATAGCAACATAATGTCAGATAGATTAACTGGAGCAGAGGTACTTGCAGAAAATGATGGAAGAATAGTGTCTAAATTGTGGCACTTGATTAATGAGGCTGATATAATTGTTGCACATAATGGATTGTCATTTGATGAAAAGAAGATTAATGCTAGATTCTTATTGAATGGACTTCCGCCAGCATCTCCATATCAGACTATTGATACTAAGGTTATCGCTGCAAAACAATTCGGATTTAGTTCAAATAAACTAGATGCTCTTGCAGGGTACTTTGGACTTAAATGTAAGATGGATACTGACTTTGAATTATGGGCTCGGTGTATGAATGGTGATGATACCGCACTTGCTTATATGGAAGAATATAATCGTCATGACACAGAACTATTAGAAGAAGTGTATTTGCGTCTTAGACCATGGATTAAAGCTCATCCGAATGTTGCTTTGTATATAGAATCGGACATGCCAAGGTGCTCTAATTGTGGAAGCGAAGAATTAACATATGTTGGTAACTACTATACTCAGACTGGGAAGTATGAGACATACAGATGTTCTTGTGGTGCTCTGAGTAGAGTCAGAACATCATCTGTAGCTAAGGATGTTAAAAAGAATTTATTAATTAGTACTGGAAGATAATGCGCAAGCTGACCACAGAAGAATTTATAGATAGATCTAAGATTACTCATGGAGACAAATATGATTATTCTAAGTCTATCTATAAATCTGGAACATCAAATGTAATTATAATATGTAAGGTTCATGGTGAATTTAAACAATCTCCACAAAATCACATGAGAGGAAGTGGATGTCCACTATGTAATCCATTTGAGAAGAAGATGTCACAGGCAGACTTTATTGATAAAATTTACAAAATTAATCCATCATTAAAGATTTTATCAGAAATTGATGGCAATAGAAGCAGGGTTATAGTGGAAGATGAGAATGGTATTCTATATAATGTTTTAGCGTCCACATTATTAAAAGGAAGTGTGCCATCAATAGAAACAGCTATTGACAAGAATAAAGCATTTGAGATAAAGGCAAGATTAATTCATGGTGATAAGTATAATTACTCAAGTACAAACTATACTAAACACTGCAATTACGTAGATATAATTTGTCCAATTCACGGAAAATTTACACAAAACGCTGGAAACCATTTATGGAAGCATGGGTGCCCGAAGTGTGGAGAGGATAGAACCACTGAATATAACAAAGAAAATCCTGTTGGATGGACTCTGCATGAATGGAAAAACCTTGCAGAGCAGAGTCCTTATTTTGATGGTTATAGGGTTTATATTTTAGAATGCTTTGATGATAATGAAAGATTTATAAAAATTGGAAGAACATTCTCTTCTGTCCAAAGAAGATTTTGCAATAAGGAGAGGCTACCATATAATTATAATATTATAAGAGAAATAATTGATGAAAATCCATTCCATATATTTAAGCTTGAATCAAAATTAAAACGAGAGTTTTCAAAATATAAATATACCCCCAAATTGTTTTTTAAAGGAATGAATGAATGTTTTTCACCAGATATATTAAATGATGATAATATAAATAAATATGTCAACACTTAAACAATTAACATACAGTGTAAGAGAATCACTACAACAGTATTCAACTACATCTGATATTACTAACGAGTTTATAGAGTTCTTGATATTAAACTCAAGGAATCTTCTTATTGCTCAGAAATTTAGCAATAGAGGCAATTTAATCCCAAATAAACTAAGGCAACATTTCTATTTAGATTTAGAATTAGCAGATGAGAATGAGTTTGTGTCTGGATTAGACACTGTCGTTAGAACTACAACTAAGATTCAATATCCATTAGAAGCATTTAATTTCAGAAATAATCTAAGATTAACTTCTGGATCATACTCAGATATAAACTTTTCATTTGTTATACCAGAAAGATTTCCATATGTTGGATATTCTAAATGGAATAATAATCAGATCTATTATACAATCGGTTCTGATTGGAAACTTTACCTAACATCAAACAATCCAAAGGTTAAATTGATTGAGAGAGTTAAATTGTCTATGGTATGCGAGAATCCATCAGATGCATACGCTTCTTCAGTAGACTATAATTCAAGTATAGATTATAATGACACTGAATTTCATCTAGAAGGAGAAATGGATTCATTAGTTACAGATATGGTAATTAAGAAATTAACACAGATGTTATCTATGCCTGAAGATAAAACAAATGATGCTCAGGATGATATAACAACTCAAAATGTTCAATAACAATGGACACTAAGGAAGATATAAGAATTCACCATATTAAGAGTCACTACGGTACTAATGATTTCTATAGATATTATGTGAAGAATGGTGGTACATTATCCAGAGGCTTATATGGTGATATTTTAAGGGATTTAAACCTACTTATTGGAGAGCAGATACTTTGTGGTTATTCTTTTAAGATGCCTGCTAGAATGGGTGTATTAGCCGTTACAAAGAAGAAGGAATTTGTTGACTTTAAGGATGGCAGGGCTGTTACTAATAGGCCAATAGATTTCAAATCAACGCTAGAGATGTGGGAGAAATATCCTGAGACTAAAGAGCAGAAGAAGTTAGTTAGATTTCTTAATAGACACACAAATGGATATATCTATAAGATAGCCTACAATAGACACTATGCAACATTCAAAAACAAATCTGTGTTTAGCTTTCAGATAAACAGATGGCTTAAGAGAGGTCTAGCAAAGAAGATATTCGCAGGATTAGAACTTGATCAGTTAGTCGAAAAACCAAGATATAGCAATGGAGACAAATATTAATAACTACGTTTCAATAAAGGAAATTGTCGATGGATTAATGCAATATCCATCAATGCGAGATTTATCTTATGAGTCTGCAATCAAATGGACTGTAGATGTAATGGGATTGATCGGAAGTTATGATTTATATAAGGATGAGAGAGAGATTGTCGTAATAGAGAACTTTAGAGGTAAGATGCCTCAAGGTATAATCAGAGTTGAACAATGTAGAAAAATCTTTGGTCATGAAGTTGGTAATGTCCAATATGATCCGATGCAGTATGCTACAGATGCATTTCAAATTGCTTACGACAAATATAATAAAGACTATCGTGAGAAAGTTCAGATGTATTCATATAAAGTCCAAGGAGATTATATATTTACATCATTCGAGAAGGGTCTTATAGAGGTCGCATTTAAAACTCTATATATAGATGATGATGGTGTTATAATGCTTCCTACTAATGGATCATTAACTAAGGCTGTAGAGGCTTATATTAAGCAAGAGCACTTTAGAGGATTATATGAGATAGATAAGATATCGAAGGCTGTATTTGAAGAAGCTAAATCTGAATATTGTTGGTATATAGCACAGGCTCAGAATTCAATTATGAATGTAAGTTTGGACGAAAGACAGTCAATATCTAATGCTGCCCATAAACTTATGTGGAATGAAGACTTCCAACAAGATGGATTTAGAGATCTTGGTAATAAAGAATATTTACGCAATAGGAGATAATTATGCTTAAAAAAACTAAGCTTACATATAAAGGTATTAATCAGGACATCACTAAATCAAAGCGATCTCCTGACTTTTACTTTGATGCTGAGAATGTCAGAATACAAGCAATTGATTCTGGTACAACTGGATCTATTACTAACGATAGGGGTAACACTCTTATATATACACTACCAGCTAATCAGAAGATAATTGGACATGCTGTATTAAAAGACTATCTAGTATTGTTTAGTACTAATGGATCCTTAGATAAAATTACTAGAGTTCACTTGCCTGACTATACTGGATTTGAATTATTCTCTGGAAGTCTAGGATTTAGTTTAAATAATCTATTGGATACAGAGGTTTATTATGAGTCTAAGGACATTCAAAAAGTCTATTGGGCTGATGGCTTAAATCAGCTTAGACATATAAATATTATAACTAATTCTGCATACACGCAAGATCAGGCAACTCTATTTAATGCGGTACCAGAAGTCGTATTCTCAGCCCCATATGTGAGTTCAATTGACTATGGCGGGATTCATACATCTGGGATAATCCAGTATGCTTACAATCTATTAAAACAAAATGGATCGCAGTCTGCTATTAGCCCAATCAGTGAGTTATATCCGCTAGATAAAAACATTGGTGGTGGTAAGGTTAATGAATATGTTGGTAAGATTCTTAATGTTACAATAGATAATATTGATACTAGGTATGATATTATAAGACTGTATTCAATTAAATATACATCTTACAACGAGCAACCATCTGTTAATATTATTGCAGAGGAAACTATTGGTGGCAACACTTCGTTTAAGTATAGTGATGATGGACGCGTTATTAGGGCAATAACTGGCGACCAATTAACTTTTCTTGGTGGAACACCTATTATACCTACAACAATAACAAGTAAATATAATCGCCTAATAATGGGCAATATCAAGGAGTCTTATTTTGATGTGCCAGAATCTAGTTTTGATACTAGAGCATATAGATTCCCAATATCAAGCTTAACCACTCAGATTAAGAATGCTGCTGATGTTGGATATACAAGCATAACATTATCTAGTACAGTTGCAACTGATCACGATTGTATTAATACTGACTTTGATACTTACAAGTATAAGGAGAATTCTACATCAATAGGTGCTAGTGGAAAATATATCGATATTGAAATAGTTAAAACCAATCTATCTGATCCTAGAAATCTATTGAAATCTGGAGAGATCTATAGGTTTGGTATTGAATTCTACAATAAGACTGGACAGACATGTTCTCCAAAGTGGATTTGTGATCTTAAAATCCCAGATGGTAATCTAAATGGAGATCACAATACTCTCAAAGTTACACTTAAGAATACAAACATGCTAAGTGGACTTGGCGTTGTTGGATGGAGGGTATTGCGCGTAGAAAGGACTGATGCTGATAAAACCATCTTATGTCAGGGTATTGTGAATCCATCTATGTTTCAAAATTATAAAGAGAAGGATACTGCATTTCTGAACACAACTAAAGGATCATTATATGCAAGTCAAGGATGGCTTAAATGTCCATCGGTATTTATGCGTAATAACACAGATCTTGAGGATGCAGTTGTTAATGCTGGTGGTAGAACTGATTCTCCTAAGATTAAGGCAATACTTCATGGTCAGCCATTAAATTTACCAGAGACTCCAGCCGCAACTCCCGAGTGGCCATTCCCAGAAATATTAAAACATAAGTATTCAGATACAACTCAAAACTCATATTTAGATACTAGATTAGTTCAATTCTATTCTCCAGAGGTCACATTCTCATCTATGCAATTGGGAGAGAATCTTAAATACAGATTGATTGGCGGATTAAAGAACGTGTTGTCTAACTGTGGAGAATGGTGTAAACAAGCATCAACTGAGAACTCATATAAATCCTCATATACAGAAGGTCAGCTGATAAATGACCTGAGAATAAATGGAGTAATAAGTCTATTCCTTACTGGCAAAGGTAGAAATCTACAGGATGGAACAGAACCAAATACAAATGGATTAATTGGTGGTGGAGGTGGTAGTACTCCTAGAATGAATAAATTCCAGTACTATAGAAAATATACTTTTGATTCATATACAGGAAGTAATACGCTCGGAAGTATATCTGGATCTCCATTAATTATAGGAAGTGGTGAATCATCCAAAGTGTATAATAGTAATTCAATAGCGAATCCATCAAGCAAATATCAATTTAGTAATCATCTATTTACAATAATTGCTGATAGGAATCCTGGAGATACAAATGCCACTGACGATCCAATAATTTCAATTAATAGCATTGGAGCTAAATGTATTAATCTTGTAGATAACAATGAGACTCCATTTGAAACTATAATGTCTAATTATGGATTGTCTGGTACTGGATTAAATGCATTAGTGGAAATACACAGAGAAATAACCAATCAATACGGTGGTAATACATATGAGGCTCGTAGTCGCAATAGTTATCTTCGTATAGGTAAGTATTTGCCATTGGCTACAACGATTAACAATATAGAGCAAGCTGGTGATATATTTGTTGGTCAATATAGATTTGAGCGTATTATACCAAATACAACTCAGATTCTAAATAACAAATATACATCTATGTGTGAGATTGTTGAGTTTCCAGTTGAGACTACTATAGATATTAATAACAGATCTGACTATTCTCTTGATGGCTGGGATGCTTATTTCCATCCTACATTTGATGAGTTTCATAATTACAACAGAGTATATAGTCAGCAATCTATATTCAACAGAACAACTGCTACTCCATTTACATTTCAAGAAAGAAAGGTTTTTGACAATAGAATTAATGCTACTAAAGTTAAGACAGCTGGAGAAATCGTTGATAGTTGGACTGATGTTTTAGTTAATGAAGAACTATATGTAGATGGTAAATTTGGGCCAATAACAAAGATTATTCAAAATAACAATACTGTTTATTTCACGCAAGAACAATCTGTTGGAATGCTAGAGATATATCCTAGAGTTCAGACTGTATCTACGGATGGTACAGCTATAGAGCTTGGTAGGGGGGCAGTATTATATAACTATAAATATATAAATACAAACTCAGGATGTATTAATCCAGAAGGTATATTTAGTTCACAGAGTTCAATATACTATATTGATGTTGCGAATAAATCAATTAATAGAATTATTGGGCAAGAATTGGCTGGATTATCTGACTTACATGGGTTGCATAGTTATATGTACAATAAATTGGATTATAAGACTCAGAAGTATTCTAAGAAAATAACTGGTGGATTTGATCAAATAACTAACCATGCTTATTTTACTACAGAGGACTTCACTATCTCATTTAACGAACAATTAAACACATTTGTATCAAGATATAGTTTTAAGCCAGAGAGATACATCTACACCATATACGGATTGATTACTACCGCAGATAGTAATAGTCTATGGATTCATGGCAATGGTGATTATGGTAAATATTATGGAACTACTTATGATTCAACTGTAACCTACGTGGTAGCACCAGAACCAGATATTGATTGTATATTCAATAATGGAGAATTCAAGTCTGAAGTATATTCTGGTAGCAACGATGTTTTCAATAAGACTATTGACAATATTAGATGCTGGAATGAATATCAAGATTCTGGTAGTATAGACCTAGTTGTTGGTGCAAATATTAAGAGGAAGTTTAGAGATTGGAATTTCTTCATACCAAGAAACATATCTAATCCATTGCAGAGAATGAGGGGGCAGTGGTTATATATGAAAGTTGTATTTGATAATAGTGGTAATAATAAATTAATCTTGCATGATATGATTGTATCGTATGATGCCGTAATAAAAGAATAGTTAATAAACAAGATAAAATTACATATCATGAATAGTAATGAATTAGATAAGATCATTAATAGCGATAATCTATTTGCTTCTGGTGAAAAGAAATGGATTCCTAAAAATCTCAAGAATGGCCGATGCACTCCATTGGGCAACCCTAGATGTCCAAAAGGAAGTCCACAATACAATCTTGCAGTTACGTTTAAAAAACATCATGGATTTCATGCTGATGGAGGTATGTTAATGGCTGATGGTGGAACACTACCAAATAAAAAAGAGGATGATGGAATGATGTCATTTCTTACTAAGAAATTCGGAAGCATGTTTGAAGGAACGAATTTTACTGAAAAGATGAAGAAAGCTAATGAATTAATCCCAATAGTAAAGATGATACCTGGTGGCGAGAAATTTTTAAAAGATATGGCATACAAAATAGGTAGCCAAAGTAAATTTGCTTTCAGAAATAGTGATGATTTAAACGATATTTCTAATTTAAATGAAGGCACATATAGTGGAACAGATACAGGAGATCCTAATAGAGATTTACTTAAATTAGCAATATATGGAGATGATAATGGATTTTTTGAAAAAGTTCCCAAAGAAATATTATCAAAATCTCTTATCCCATTAAATAAAACATCAGAAGAATCTTCCTATAAGAATATTCCTGCATATTTTGCAAATATATCTGATCCAGAAACAAGATTACCATATACGAGTGGTTTAGATTCTATTCCATATAATAATATAGAAAACACGGTGAAAAGTTTATTAAATAGAAATAGACTAAAGAAAGGGCTGAAAGAGTATAGTGAGCCACAACTTTCACATAAAGCAGATAGTGTATTAACATCTATTACTCCTAGTAATAGTGTGATATATTCTACTGGTGAACCCATGACTAATCCACTTTATTCTCAGGCAGAGGTTGTTTCCCCATATTATAACTCTGATAATTTAGCCGGATATGTGGCTAGAATTAGAAGAGATCCTAACACAAAAGATTTATGGTATGACCAAAATGATGTTTGGGATTTTGATAAAGACTATGCAAGTAGATGGGGTGAAAAGGGCAGTGAAGACGTAAAAACAGCAGAAGAGCAAGCTAAAGCATTGCGTTCAGTTACAAAACCTTTTAGACTTATTGCAACAAATCCAGTAGCCAAACCAAAGAAAAAATATTACGATGGTGGCAATCTCAATAGTTACACTGAAGGAATGAAAGATCAGGGCGGAGAACTTATTGATGGATATAATACATTATTATTTCTTGGTGGCAATGTTGATCCAATGAGCTCTAAATCTGCAAGTAATATGGTTTGGGATACAACTGATAGTGTGTCAAATTTAATGCTTGGAGATAAAGAGTTAGATCCAGGATTTTCATCTGGTGCGCTAAAAGGAATTAAATCTGGCAAGGATATGGGAGCATTAGGCATGTTATCTGGAGCTATTATTGGAGGAATTAGTGCACAAAAACAACAAAATAAAGATATTTTTGCAAAAGGTGCTTTAGATATGAAACAGAGAAATCAATTGCTTGGGATTAAGTCTAATGGTGGTAATTTAATTCTACCATTAGGAGTTAGTCCAAATATGACATCTGAATATAAAGATGGTGGTTTAGTTGAATTTAATGCAGGTGGATCACACGAAAGCAATCCTTTCATGGGCGTGGGGCAAGGATTTGATAATCAAGGCAATCAGAATAAGGTTGAACAAGGTGAGACTAAATGGCAAGATTACATATTCTCAGATAGACTTAAATTAGATAAAAACACTATAGACATGCACAATCTACCAAAATCATATGAAGGTAAAACATTTGCTGATGTATCTAAACTTATGAATAAAGTTGCGAAAGAAAGGCCTAATGATATTATAAGTAAGAATACAATTAAAGACCATATGAATAGATTGATGTTAGCTAATGATACTACTAGAGAAGCAGAAGAATCATCTATCAAGTCTATGGGAGGTAATTTATATAGTTGGGGAGATCAATTAGACACACAAGATAGATTTAGTCTTGGTCAGAATAAACTAAGGAATGCAACACTTGATCCTCTAAATATATTAAATAAAGCTAGTGAAATTAAACAAATGACTCCAGATGAAATTAAGTCTGAGAGCAAAACTGGCAAAACCCCGTTCTTCAAAGATATTAAAAATCTTAGATATGCTCCAATTGCTTTCGACGCATTAGTTGCAACTGGATTATTTGGTAAAACCCCAACTCCAGAAACTTATAGTCCAACATTGATTCAAAATCAAGGACAATTAACTCCAGAACAAATTGACGAGATGCAAATGCGCAATGCAACTGATGCTGCATATCAAACTGGAGTTTCGGGATTATCTGAATCAGCTGGAGGCTCAGGAGCAGCACTTAGGGCCGGTTTAAGCGGATTAAATGCAGATTATATTGGCGGTATAGGAAAAGCTTATGCATCATCTAATCAAGCTAATATTGGGCAAAGACAAGCCACCAATCAATTTAACTTACAGAATCAACAGAATGTTGCTTCTCAGAATGCGCAATTGCTTAGTCAAGCAGATCAATATAATAATCAATTATTGAATCAAAATAGACTAACTAATTTTAATAATAGAATGGATTACTTGGCTAAGGGAGCGGAGGGGCTTGGAGATATTGGGTATGAACAAAGAATGATGGAAATATTTCCAAAAACCACTGGATATACCACTATGGGAGATTGGGCTGCTGCTATAAATGCAATGAAAAACAACAACAGTGCAAAAGCTTGCGGTGGTCGTCTTAGAATGTTGAATCGTAGAAAATAATTCTTATCTTTGTCACTATAAATAATATACAATGCCATATATACCACAATTTAATAAATTATCAATGCAGGAGATGGCCTATGCTCCAACACTAATGAGACAGCAGCACGATGATGCAGTTGCCAAACAGATGGAGTTAGCAGAGGCTCTTAAATTTGATTATCTAAATCAAGACGCTTCTGGATTAGAGCCAATACTTCAAGGTTACAATAAAGATATTGAGGATGTTAGCAAACAGATTGCTCAACAAGGATTCTCTCATGATCTTAAAAACAAAGTACTAGGTCTTCGTAGTAAATATGTTACTGATGATAAGATTAGAACGTACAAAAAGAACTACTCAGATGCTATGTCACAATGGGAAGAGCAGAAGAAGAGGTTAATACAGCAAGGTGCTAGTGGTGACTTACTCAATAGACAGAAAGCATCGTTCTTCTCTGGATATCATGGCGCATATGATCCAGAAGGATTCAAGAGGGAATTTACAGCTGGAAAGACATCTAACGTATATGATGTAATGGAGGATACAAAGAAGGCATTCTCCAACCTTGGATCTACTGGACAAATTGTTGGATCTAGCGGTTCTTCTATTAGAGAAAAAACAATGACAGGAGCTGATGGTAGGCCAGCAACTTATTTTGAAGTTACGGACAATAAGACCGGTCAGGTTATTAGAAATACAGATCAACGTCAGGCTGTTGCAAATTACCTTAAAGCTGAGTATGGTGATGAATCTACAGATCGTGGACTATACGCAAAGATAGCTGGTCTTGCTCCTGAGCACATTGATAACATAGTAGATCAAGTATCAAGATCTGTTGCAGAGAATAGGTACGCACAGTTACCACAGAGTGATACAAATATAAGTGGAGTTGAGCGTGGTCAAAAAACAAGCACTGGATTTTATGGTCAACTTAGACAGAGTGGAACTGGATTGGTTCCATCTAGTATAAATGATCTTGACAAAAAGATATATTCACATTTATCAAATAAATTGGCATCCGAAGAGGCAAATAATCTTGGAGTTAAAGGGGTAAAGACTCTAGATGATTTAAAAAAGATAGCCAGTGATGATAAAGATATTTATACTCCACATATGATGCCAGGCACTTTTGTTCCTGGTGAGGAAAATAAACCATACAAGTCAAAAAATCCATATTCAGAAAGGGCTAAGATTGCACTGTCTAATATTGAAAACAAACTAAAGAATAATCCACAGGGAGTTTCATTACCAACATATGAATTGAATCCATTAGCAATGGCTAGCGGGAAGAGTATAACAGAGATAAATAATCTACAAGAAGGACTAGACAAGTATGTGACAAACCATATAGACAGATTTACGCCTATTGATGGAGACAAAAAGGACATTCAAAAATTATCTCCTAAATCAATATCTGTATCAGAGATCTCTCCAAACTTCAAAGAACGTGAAGCTGGAGTTGTGTTATATTTAAATATAGTAGATAAAGATGGAAAGCAAGTTAAAATGCCAGTAACACTAGATTCAAAAGACTTGAATACAGAGGAGAATATAGCTTCATACTTAGGACAAATGAGCCCAATTATTGGAATAGAATATCAATATGGGAAATTGTCAAAAGCAGATAAATCAAAATATCTGGATGCCCTTGAGAAAAGCCCATCTGATACTCCAGAAGAAGCAGCGGCTAAAAAAGAATTTATTGAAGATAAAAGACAATACTTAGATTATATCGAATAATATGGCATTAAATCCAAATACACAGCAGCTAATAGAAGAAAACAAAAGTCAGTTTCAGCAAGAACCACAGCCAGTTAAATATGATTTTTCTGGCTTTAAATCTGTCTCTAGACGTGATGTTGGTGAAGCTCAGCCAATTTTAACTCAAGAAAAATACGAGGATTATTCTCCTTATATTCAGGGTCAAATTGATGTTGTTAATCAGGATGTAGAAGAACAACGTGCTCAAGGGCAATCTGGCCTTGAATTAATCGGTAAAGCTTTAGGTCAAACTGCAACTGAGTTAACTCTTGGTACATTAGAGAACGTTGGATATGCAACTGATGTTCCCGGAATGTATCATTCGCTCAAAGGAGATGAGCAGGAGTTTGACAACTGGTGGAGTAAAATATTCAGAGATGCTAAAGAATCAATTAACGAGAAGTGGTTTCCAATATATCAGAGTAATGCTGCTAAGGGTGGCAATTATTTGACGGCTACATCATTGGCTGCTAATTTTAAGAATCTAGCATCAACGGCTACACTGATGGTTCCATCTATTGCTGCTGCTAGGGGATTAAATATACTTGGCAAGATTGGTGAAGAGGCTAGAATTGCAAATTTAGTTCGCAAGGGATTGTCTGTTGAGGCTGCTATTGCTAAGGATGCTAAGATGATGAACACAATCTCGGCTATTGGTGCTGGTCTTTATAGTAGACATAACGAAAACACAATGGAGTCTCAGCAATTCTTAGCTCAGAATATAGATAAATATAAGCAAGATTTATCTCCTGAATATGAAAAGATGGCATTAGAAGAAATATCTAAACTTCCGATTGTCAATCCTTTTAATCCAGAGGCATCTGCAAACTATACGGCGGAAGATAGAGCTCGTGATGAACAAGCTATTGTTGCTAAATATAAAACAAAGCTAGAAGATGACGCTAAGGAAAAAGCAATAAAAGGAGCTAATTTGACATACAAAGCTGATGGAGCACTAGTTGCTCTTGACGTGTTAGAATATATGCCAATGTTTCATGGATTTGGTCATCTACTTGGTCAATGGAATGGTGCTGGTGCTGTTGAGAAAGGTTTAGAATTAGCTGGTGAGGCTTTTGAAGAAGGACATCAATCAGGTGTTCAATTAGAAGCATATCAAGCTATTAAAAATAACACTCCATTTATGGGGCCTGGATTTTCTGAGAGGTTTGCAGATTATCTCAAAGACTCAGATCTACAGAGCTCAATGATGTGGGGAGCATTAGGGGCTGGTGTATTCACTGCACTTGGCCCAGTTGCTAAGAAGATATCTGATGTTGGTCAGGATTTTAATATCAATAGAGCAAGAGCCGCATCATTAGGAGATGTTGATACATTCACTAAACTTACTAATGATAAGAAGGAAGATCTTATATATAAGCACGCTAAGAGAAATCGATTAGACAAATTAACCACAGACCTAGATGCATTATCTGTTGGGTTAGATGAACAGGATTGGGCTGAGGTTGGCACTACAAAAGAAGAAGCTCAGAGTCTTATTGATGGAATGAAAGAAGACATCTCATTCGCATCAGCAGAAAAATCTAAACTAGATCAAGACGAAAAGTTTATTGATAGAGACGAGGCTAAATTTGATTTCTTAAAGACCAAGCTACGAGCAAAGAATGATGCTAAATTAATTAAGTCAATAGACGAATCTATATCTTCTCTATACAAAGAAATTGCAGATGATGGTCACCTTTCGCCAGAATTGCTTGCTATAAAGAAAAAGCAAGATAAGATTGATGGATTGAAGTCCATGAAGGCTAATCTGAAACAAATACCATCATTTAAGTCAAATGAAGACCTTAGAGCCGTTGTTTCAAACCAAGCAGACTTGGGTATCGCATTATTAAATGAACAGCTCAAAACGCTTAAAAACGCCTATTTAGAGGCTAACCCAGGTATTGATATCAATACTGCACTAACTACACCATTGGATCAAACTATAGCAGATAAATATTCTAAGTTAAACGAGTTGAGCGCAGTTCATGAATCTGTAATCAAACGTAGACTTAAAGCATACGAAAATTCTAAGAGTGTTGCAGAGATTGATCAAGAACTTAAAGATTACGCTGCTAGGAAGAGAGCTGAGATAGTTAAAGAAAATCTCAACAATTCAACAACTCCAGAAGAAATTGATGGTATTGCAGAGACACTACCTGAAGAAGATGTTGAAGATGCTGATAATCATATAAGTAAGTCAGCAGAGGAGGAAGCCATAGATGCTCCAGACGCTCCTGATCTCAGATATGTTGGTAGACCAAACCTATTCGTTAGCGAGATGGGACAACTTGAAGGTCACGTACTTAATGATTATGAAGGAAATATTGATGATGCAACAAGCAATGAACTGTCTGCAATAGTTCTATCTGCAAATCCAGAAGAATTTACAAAAGCTTTGACAGATTTATCTAATCTTGCTAAGACTAATCCATTACATAAAAAACTATATGATTCAGTAATAGACTTCTATTCAAATATAAATAAGTTTAGATCAGAACCTATTATTAATGAACCAGTAGGTCATTCTGAGCCAATAATAGAAGAATTTACTGAGCCAGAGATTATCGAGCCAGAAATTGTAGATTTTCACCCTACAACAAAAAATACTTCTGATATAGGATATAAACCAACTGGCGAGACTATCTCAGATAATGCCTCTCCAAACCGAGCAAATATCAGACAGCACACAATGACTGCTGGTAATGTTAAGAAAGTTAATGGAATTGCAGAAGTTGATAATGTAGGTAAGACAATGCCTATTAATTGGGAGTATGTTAACGATGCGAAATCATTAGCAATAGGATCTGATATATACTTCGTCGTAAATCTCGACGTCACGTCTGGTAAAAATAAGGATGCATATCATAGCAAATTAAAGGGTGATAATTTTATTAATTCATCACAGATACTTATTGCTCAAAGAGATGCATCTGGTAATGAACAAATAGTTAATGCATTGCCAATACATAATCCAGCAGACACATCAGAAGAAAGCCTCAATCTCAAAAGACTTAGAGATGAGATTTGGAATTCTGTCAAATCATCTGGACAGCGTACTGGAATGTTTAATACCGGATTGGTTACAAAGGTTACCAAGAAATATGCCGGTAGACTATTGACAACAAAAGGAGTTAATAATCCCAATACTGTATTACCACAAGGACAAAAGTTGGTATTTGGTATAGCAACTAATATAAATGGTGTTACTACTATCAATGCTGGTAAAAATGTTGATCCAGAATATTCTGGCATTGTAGTTGACAGTAAGAATGATGGTGGTGTATTTATATTGATTAGAGGTGCTAATGGAAAGATCATACCAGCTAGATGCTTTACTCAGACATTAAATAAATTCCCTAAATTATTAGCAGAAGCTAAGCAGTTGCTGTCAGACACAAATAAAAACAATTGGGCTGCAAATAGGGAGGAATTAAGGAAGATTGTGTTCTTTGATTATAATTATATAGCAAAGACAGATTCATTTGAATTACGTGGCAAAAATGGCAACGTAACGACATTTGACAAAACCAATCTTGATTCCATACTAAGTAAGATGATTGTTCAGGTAAGCTCATCGCAGATCAATCGTGGTGGCTATAATCAGAGAATATCTGAGGAAGGTAGACTTAAAACTGACTTAAATCCCGGACAGAATATAACTAATGTAAATTTTGAATTCTCATTAGACTATTATAAAGAAGGTGAAAGGCCAATTGTTAGAACTGAGAAAAAATTAGAGTCTATACCAGAAGAATACGATACAGATAGAATTAGTACAGATCCAATATTTGGAGTTCCATCTGAACCAGTTGATAATGTTATAGATCTTCCAACAACAGAAGGATTCAACGATACTAGTTTAGATTCGCTTGATGACTTTGAAAATCCACTGGGCGATATTAGATTTAGATTAACAGATAATACTCCATCTAATGAGTCTTTCTATGATAAGTTGGATTCTGTTAAGGAAACTGAGTGGTTTAAAGAAAGATTTGATGAGAAACTTATAAATGTTGAGGAGTTCAAGAATGGATTGATCAATATCTATAACTCAGGCGGCAAACAAGCTTGGGGCATGTTTAAAAATGGAGTTGCTTATATATCTGGATCAGCTAAGACTGGTACTACATATCACGAAGCATTTCACGTGGTGTTCCACTTGTTTTTAAATGACAGTCAGCGTGCTAGTATCTTAAAAGAAGGCGCAAAAGTATTTAATTTAAAAGAAGGTCAAAGAATTTCCATTGAGGAAGCCGTTGCTGATAGGTTCATGGACTATGTGCAGACACAAGACTCCCGTGGACTGACTCAGAAGATATTAGATTTCTTTAAACACCTATATTACGTCATTAAATCAGGTTTTACTACAGACCTTACAATTAATCAACTGTTCGATAAAATTCAATCTAAGGGCTTTAAATCGCCCAAATTTGAACGAAATGTAGATTCATTTAAGGTTGTTAGATATAGCACACCAGGGTTCTCTGCATATGAAGAAAATAGGAGAGCAATATCATTAGCTGACTTTATGCGTAAGGCTCTTGATAAACACATTTCAGACAATCCAGAACTATCTACACTATCAAGGCGTGATGTTTTGAGTAGAATGACTGCTAAAAGTAAGTCTGGTAAAGATCTTAAGGGACTTGACATGTTGGCATTAAGTGCTAGAGCATCTATTCTTAATGAATTTAAGTCTAATCCAAATACAACTCCAGAACAAAAAGCTAACGTTGCAAAGATGCTTAACAACTTTATAAAACTAGACGAATCCGGCAATGTTGTTTTTGAAGCAATTGGTAGAAAGGCATTAAATCAATTTGCTCATACTGAAGGACTTAGAATAAAATTATCAACTAAAGAAATAAATTCATCAGTTCAATCAGCAGAAGAAGCTCCTCTTATGGAACTTGCTGAGGAAGAAACAACTTCTGAAGGATGGCAGATTAAAGCTGAAAATTTATCTGGAAAGGAATCTCTGTCAAATGAAGTGCGCAAAGAACTTAGTTATATTCCTAAAGTCGATGCTAAAGGCAATCAAATGGTTGATGATCTCGGCTTTCCAATATATCAAGATTTTAATACGGTATATGCTGATCTCCAACGCGAATTAGCAAACATATTAGATTCAGAAGAACTTATTGATAGACTCGAAGACATAGTATCAACAAAACCATATTTGTCAAATCTGCTAGATAAAGTTAGAACAGATGATCTATTTAGGACAAAAATGTTTGTAAACTTCAATAGATCTCATGTTGACTACACTACAGTATTGGAAGTCGTAGATCGTGATACTAATAAGAAAACATTTAAGATATTTTCATCTAACAGAACTTCTGTTCGCAATATTTTAATTGATGAATGGAAAGACAATTCAACAGATCCAACACTCAATAAGACTCTTAACGATAACGGTTCTTACAAAAAAGAAGAGTTAGATAGAGTTAGCAAAGCTTGGAATGCTATATCTGGAAGGATGAAATCTAAGTCTAAATATGACAATCAGGAATTATCTGACATGTCAAAAGTCTTAAACTATATAGGAGTAACAATATCTCTTGAAGATTTGTCTAAGCTAAATAAAGACTACACTAAATCTAATGGTAAAGTTACTATTGGTAAATATAGAATAGATACTATTAAACAACAGTTAGATAAGATAATAAACTCATTAACAACTGGAAAGAATCCATTCTATGGTTCTAGCACAGAATCTGAGGCTATTAATTATATATCTGGCACAATTGCAAAGAATAGATCTGAACTAATGGAATCTTCATTTAAGAATGCTGAGAATGAGACTGTATATTCACATCAAGTTCCAACGTTCTTAAGTAGGGCGATTAGTCAGTTTAAAGGCAAGAATGCAGAACAAAAGATTGCTTGGTATAAAGAAACTCCATTCTATCGCAACTCACCATGGCTTAATGAATTAGAAGAGCCAGAGTCTCGTGATAACTTTGAATTTGTAGAGATTGATGCTATCAAATATGATGGTGCAGAGAAAGGTGTTAGATATACATCAATGACTGCCAAAGATTTTGAAAATACAGCAATCAACATGTTTTTCAATAATGGCGCAAAAGACTATGTGTATTATAAATTTCCAGTTGTATCTGATGCTCCAAAGATGCCATTCATTAAATTCAGGCGCTATACTGCAAAAGAATGTGTTGATGGTCTGATGAATGTATATCTGCAAGAAAAAGCTCGTATTGACCAAATTAAGGCCAGAGAAGAACTTAGAAAGACATATGTTGAGCAGGATTTGGAAATTCCAGATGAATTAAAGCCTATTAAGAATTTCGACACAGACAAATCTAAGAGATTCCTACTATTGCCATTCTTAAATACAGGTCATGCTAGGAAGGCAGTTGAGTCTGGTAATATCGCTGGAGTTAGACAAGCCATTCTTGACTGGATGAATGCTGAGCAGAAGAAAGACTATGATAGATTAGTTGGACTAGGAGTATTTGGTTATGATGAGAAAGGTAATACATTACATGATAGTAGAATTGAAGAACGTTGGGGTAACGCAAATGCATTCCATGTAGGTTATTTCTACAATAGTTTCTTAGCTAACACACAGATGATGTCGTTATTCTCTGGTGACCCGGCATTCTATAAGGCAGATAAATCAGCTGCGTCTATTTACAGTAGGACAGTTGACTATCAGAAGCGAAATAAACAGAATGTATCTCCAAAGACTACCATGGATGTTAATGCTTCTTATAATCTAACTGAAGATCAAGCCATAACTGAAGGTAAGCAGTCATTGAGTATTAGTCCAACATATAATAGTATTTATATAAAAGACTTAGAAATTCCATCCAACCATGCTGAGACTATATATAACACTCTGGTTGATTCTGGCATGGAAGAATCTCAAGCTGCTGAGATAGCTGGTGCATATGGACATAATTCTGATTCAAAAATAAATGTAACTGATGCTCAGGCATATATTACACTTCCTAGATATAGGGAGATAATGATTGGTTTAGGTCGCTGGAATAAAGATCTACAAGACGCTTATCCTAGATTACTCAATGGTACTGCAAAAGGAGAAGATCTACTTTTAGTTATGCAGCCAATCAAACCATTCTACTTTGGACATACTAAGATAGGTAATCTTATAATGCCAAGTCAGAATAAGAACTCTGAGTATCTATTACTGCCACAATTGGTTAAGCAATCTAAGGAGTTGTCTGTAATATATGACCACATGATAAAAAACAATATTAGCTCAGTTAACTTCAACTCTGCTGTCAAGGCTGGTGAGTTTGGAGCAACAACTTGGGATAACATTGCTAATGCTAGTGTCCATGTATTAAACAATGAAGATTATGGATTACAACAAGAAACTCCAGAACACCACGTTGATTCAAGGAGTTTATTTGGTAGCCAGATTCGAAAACTTATATTATCAGATATTGCTGAGGATGCAGTATTTAATTTAGCTGGAACTAATTTCACAAAGAAAGAACTTGTTGATCTATACCAAAATATAATCTCAGAGGATTTAAAAGAAGATTACGAAAAAGTTGCTGAGAGGTTTAGCAACCCAGAGGCTATTGAAGATCTATTGCAGTCAGAGATTGCAGATAGAGATTTAGGTGAAGAACGTGAGAAGGCTGCCAAATTAGTTGAAAGACCTAATCTTATCACTAAAGCAATGGAGAAAGTATTTAACTTACCATTGTTTCACCCATATCACGCTAAGTCTAACGAATCTCTACTTAATTCTGTATTTAAAAACAACGTTACCAAACAGAAGATTAAGGGTGGTGCATTTGTTCAGGTTAGTTCATTTGGATTTACTGATGAGTTAAATCTCGTTATGGATGGCGAAAGATTAGTTGGCGCTGAAGTAATGTTGCCTTGGTGGTCTCATAAATATTTCAAGCCATTACTGGATGCTAATGGGCAATTAGACATTAATAAGGTTCCACAGAATCTTAGGGAGATGATTGGATATCGTATCCCAACTGAGGATAAATATTCTATGCTGCCATTAATAGTTAAAGGATTCTTGCCTGCCAGTGCCGGTGGTGCAGTGATGCTTCCAATGGAAATCACAACAATATCTGGATCTGACTTTGATATTGACAAAATGTATATCATGATGCCAGAATATGAAGTATCTCAAGATAAGCAAGATATTCGTAAGATAGAATATAATTATAGCAAAGAATCTAAAACTCAATCTAAACAAGCTAGAAATAATGCCAAAATAGATGTGCTAAGAGCCATTTTAACGAATCAGGATACATTTAGTAAGATAGTTAAGCCTGGTGGATTTCCTACGCTAGAATCTCTTGCAAGGAAGGTTTTATTGGCTGAAGGGAAGGCTGATGAAATGTTACCAATAGCATTGCCATCTACTCAGACTGAGTTGTTCAAACGTAATATGACAGGTAAGCAGTTGATTGGTATTTTTGCTAATCATAATACTAGTCATGCTGTGATGCAATATACTAATCTAACATTCCATTCGCCAATATCATTCGATGGGATATCTAGATCATCATTGCACGAAGTATATGATATTGATAATAAATTCATCTCTAGGAATGTTGCAGAATGGCTTGCTGCTGTAGTTGATAATGCAAAGAATCCATTGAGTTCTTTCATTAATGTTAATACTTATACTGCTGATGTTGCAGCTACATTGACTAGGCTTGGATTTCCATTAGAAACTGTGGTTGGATTTTTATCTCAACATATATTGAAACAGTTCTCAGAAGAATACTTCGCCAATGGTGCTAACAAGCAAGCTGAAGCAAAGACAATTGCTAAGTTAGAGAAGCTTTTACCAAAGGCAGATAATGAATTTCAATTGAATACAAATGAATTATATGATGCAATTGAGAAGAAAACAACCTTTTCTCCATATCAAGCTAATGTATTATCTCAATTTGTCAGAATTAAAGAGCAAGCAACGGCATTAGCTGATTTGGTTAGAGCAACTAGATCTGACACTAAGGGTGCCGGCCCAACACTATCTGAGAACGAAAAGCTTATTCAGCTAAGAAAAGATGTATTACTTAATCAAGAATTAGTTGGAGTTCAAGATTTGTTTGATGGCAAGGTTTATCCAATGGAGTCTGCCTTTATGCAGTATGGTATTACTAAGCCAACAGAGTTATTGTCTAAATACTTCCCGTGGTTTAGTCCTGCATTTAAGCATATCAAAGATAGGATCGCCAATAGTATGAAAGCTAATACATTAACTGTTAAACAAATTGAACAGATTAATTATGAATTGCTTGGATATACTGCCACTGGGTTTGAATTCTTTAATGGTAAGGATAAAGATCAAATTATTAATAACATGTCTAAGCGAGTTAAGGAGTTTAAAACTAAATTCCCAAAGATTGCTGAGGAGAACTTCTTTATCAATAAATTAGTGTTCAAAAAAGACGAACGCAATCCGTCTTTTCCAGAGAGAGTTCAGTTTAGAAACACTGGTAGCATGAATGAACTTGATAAACAGCAAGTTAAAGAAGCTTGGATGGAGTTGCTTGAATCACCTAAATTTAGTAATTTTGGCAAGGAATTAGTTAAGTATGCATTCTATACTGCTGGATTCCAATTAACACCAAATTCATTTAGTCATTTGATACCAGTAGATTTCTATAGCTCCCTAACAGATAGTAATGGATTATCATTTAATGATTATCTTAGTAACATGATCGCAGAGGCTGAATCTAAATATGCATTTAGTGGATTTGAAGATCAATTCTTTAGAAATAATTATAGTGATCCAGCGTTTGTTCCAATGGTTGACACAGATAAATTTGAGAATATAACTGGCAAGGTTAATTATATGAATGGAAGACCAGCTTGGTTTACTGTTAATGCTAAAGATAAAAATCTCAGAAGAGACTTTATTGTTGGAGTTGATTTTGATGGAGAAATTCCAATATTTACATTTGCACCATTTGTATCAATGCAAGAAAAGGGTGTTAAATATTTGTTTGAATTACAACACGAATATGGCAATCCAACTGCAACCTATATATTGACTAATAAGCTTGGTATTCCTAATGCTGCATTAGAGTATGACAAATTAAATAGTCATCCAACTAGTGCTATTTCTCAGAATAATCCATTCGTTGGTAAGTTGACTAAGAGTGCTGTAATGATAGCAGCTGGATATACTGAGATTGAGGAACTGAAATCTAACGATGAGAAAGTTGTTGAACCAGAAGTTGAAGCACAAGATATATCAATAAAATCATCAACCAATAAAGAAGTAATTCCAGTTAAGGATAAGTTTACTAGAAATTCGGTTTCACAAGACGCAGAATATCTGTATTTATTTACAGACAATGCTAGAAGAACTTCTGGTAAAAATTTGATTCCGCCTAATAGCTGGTATTCTAAAAAATATGGATCTGATAATAAATATCCAGGAGTTACGCAAGCTGTTATTCGTGGATTACCAAACGCAGCGCCAATAACAACAATGGTTGACGACAATAGGACACAATGGAGCGATAATCAATTTGATCAATACAAGAAGATAATTGACAATGAAGTAGATACAATCAAGAGAGCCCTGACATCAGATCGATTTAAAGGTATAAAATTTGCAAGTCAGATGCCATTTGGACAAGGACAGATTTCAGACATGAGAAAATCAGCTCCTAAGATTTGGAATTATATGAATGAAAAATTATTAGAAATTGGAATAGACAACACTGGAGTTAATCCTACTTCAACGGTTAAAACAACACCTTCTGATCCATATTCAGAAATTGTAGAGTCGCTAAGAAGTAAATTATTAAATGAGATTAAAAACGATGATTCTCTAATTGAATTCTTTGGTACTGACATCGAAGCAATTAAGAATATGAATGTAGAAGAATTAGGTGAGTTATATAAAAAGTTTTGTAACAGATTTTAAATATGATTTGGGGCGGTAAAATCCATCATTATATATATAAAGTCACAAATAATATTACTGGCAAAATATATATAGGTCAACATCAGACATATAGAAAGTATGACTACTATTTAGGAAGTGGAAAATATATACTTAAAGCAATAAAAAAATATGGCAAGGAAAATTTCACGAAAGAAATCCTAGAAGAGTGCATTCCATGTAGACATTATAAAGATTTGGCAGAAATAAGATATATAAGAGAGTATAATTGCATTCATCCCAATGGATATAATTTATCTTCTGGCGGTAATGGACCTATTGGGTATAAACACACAGATGAAACGAAATTAAAACTTTCAATTTTGGGAAAAGGAAGACTAGCTTGGAATAAAGGATTGAAGGGAGTTACGACTGCATGGAATAAGGGAATTAAAAACTCAACTGGCAAAAGAGATCCAAATTACGTTCATTCAGAAGAGACTAGATTGAAAATAAGCATGTCAAATTCTGGGAAGATTAGATCTGAAGAATTTAAGAGTAAGGTGTCAAAATCTTTAATTGGGAAGCAAGTGTCAGATTCTACTAGACTAAAATTATCTGAATCTGCATTTAATAGAAAAACCGTTGAATGTCCAATATGTGGAAAGATTGGACAAAAACCATCAATGATTAGGTGGCATTTTGAAAATTGTAAACATAAAAAAATAAATAACAATGGAAAAACAATTATTAAGTAATGAAGCAATAGATGATTTAACTTTCAGAATAAATTCAGAAGAATTTTCTAGTAGATTATATCATGATATATCATTGTGGCTTGAAGATAAGGGATATATTAATTTAGCTAAGTTGTACAAAAACTATAGTGACGAAGAATTAGAGCACGCAGAGTGGAGTAAGGATTTCTTATTGGCATATAATTTAAAACCATTGCTGAAGGCAATACAATCTCCAGATGCAGAATATAATAATTGTTATGACATATTAGAAGCTACTCTTACACATGAAATTCAAATAACAAATGAATGTCAGGCATTGTCAAAGAATGCTCTTAAACGTGGAGAAATGCCATTGTTTACCTTGGGTCAAAAATATTGTGACGAGCAAATTAATGAGCTCAAAAAATCATACGATCTTATAAATATATATAAGTTAACTAGTTGTGATTTACTATTTGATCAATATATCGGAGAAAATTATTTATAAGATATGTCAATAAGTTGTCCAAACAAAAAACTACGAGCATATCAAGACCTAGTTGCAGTTGTTGGGGAAAATCTAGCATATTCTCTTTGGGTTCAATATGATGGATTTGTTCCAGAAAGCTTTTATTCTAATATAGAGAATGATAGGAAATTTTATGCCGTTGGCAAGGAATCTTCTAAAAACGCAGATTTATCAAGGGGATACCCATCGCAATGGAAGGATGTATCAACTCTTTCTTTAAATGACAATAGGGAATTATATGAGCATTATAAATTACTAAACGACAAAGGCTCTATAAAATCTTATTCAAGAGAAGAAGTTGACAAGAAGAATATTGTTAAGTGGGTTGATGATAATAATAATAGAGCTAAATATTCTTTTGTTTTAAGGAAGGGCAGCGACGGTAGATTTAGAATATTTATCATTCCTAAACAAACTGGACAGAAGATGGCTTTTCAATTGGAATCTGGCAAGTCTATAGAAGAAGTTAATCAGGCTTTAAACACAAAACTTAAGCAAATATTAGGCTCTCTTGGTATAGAGATAGAGTCAATTGATAAATTCATAAACGACAGGAAAATTGATGCCATTGGTGTATCTGACATTGTGCGTGGTATAATCTATGTAGATGAGAATAAGTCCAATCTACTAACCCTTCCGGAAGAAACTGCTCACTTCATTATTGAGATGATGGGAGACTCTGCACTAGCCAAAAGACTTTTATCTATGGTTGAGGCCAATGACTATTATAAGGAAATTCTAGGAGAAAAATATGATTCTTACAATGAACGTTATAATGGTAATAAAAATATGCTTGTCAAAGAAGCAGCTGGTAAACTATTATCTCAAGCATTGATATCTCAATTTGATCAGCAAAAAACAGCCATTCCAGAAGCTAATCTGAGTGTAATGCAACGGTTATGGTCTTATGTGAAGAATTTATTCAACAGAATCACAAAGCAGAGATTTAATGAGAATATTGCCAGTGCATATGGGATGACTGCAAAAGATTTTCTTGAAAATAAAAATCTAGGACTAAGTAAGAAGAATTTAAAGAACGAATTGGTATTATTCCAAATATCAGATAAAGCATTAAATAGCCTTAAGGACAAATTAGATAAATCTAAAGAAGCTATTGCTAAGAGAATTGAGGTTTATAAACGTAAGGATTTAAAATCTCTGGCGTCAAAAGAAGAAGCAGCTCTAAAGAAATTAGTTGAAGATCTTGACAATAAGAAGTATTTAACAGCAGCTATGGGTGTTGTTGATTCTGCTAGGAATACATTTAAGAATGTTACCAAGAGGATTGCAGAATTAAATAAAGCTGTAGAAAATCTAGAATTAGTTGGGAATGACAGTCTATTGGCATTAGCAAAAACGCTGAGAGATATGAAGCAGTTCTCTAACTCGTATCTGCCAATGATGAAAGAAATAAAACTTGAGCTAACTAAGATGTCAATTGAAGATCCTAGCGATATCACTGTTAAAGAGGCATCTTCAGCATTGTCTGAGATTATAGAGAAGGCAGAGTTGCTTGATTCAGAGTATTATGAGATGGCAATTCCAATATTTGCCAAATACATAAAACCATTTGTTGGTGATGGCCCAATTGCAGACTTACAACAAGCATTAAAAGAAGGTGGAGCTGACATTACATTCATGCAGCGTTGGGTGGATGCATTAGCCAACTGCGGAGAACCTATTGCTCAATTGATTGACGTAGCTGTGAAAGACGCCAAGCAGGAAGGTAAAGACAAATCATATAATACCATGAAGGATATTATTGATGCCAGAATGAAGTTAGAGAAAGCTGGAGTTAAAAATACTCACTGGATGTATGAGGTTAAGAAGGATGGGTCTCTATCTGGCAATAATGTTTATAAATTCAATTATGGAGACTGGAATGATGCAAGAGATGCAGAGATAAAGAAGACTTTAGATACTATTAGAAAGTCAAACAAAGGCATAGAACTACCATCAAATGACAAAGAATTGATGTCTGAGATAATGGCTAATGATGTATTGCTAGAACAATATAATCGTATGATGAATTGGTGGTATAAAAATAATAGCCAGCAAAATCCAGATGCGGAAAAGATAATTGCAATAAAGGAAGCTACTCTAAGTACAGAAGAGTTTAATGAGTGGTATGCAGAGAATACATCAATTAGCGATACTACTGGTGCTGTATATTATATTAGAGAGCTATCATCGCCATCAAATAAATATCTAAGTAAGCAATATCAAGAAATCCAAAATAATCCAGCAAAGAAAGAGTTCTATGACTTTATGATGGCAACTAAGGAGGATATGGATTCGTTATTGCCCCAAAATAGGCGATTAGGCAGGCTTGCTCCACAGTTGCGTACTGACTTCATAGAGAAATTTAAAGAGTCTGGAAATATAGCAGAATTGGCCAGAAATGCCAAGGAATCATTGAAGGAACAATTTCAGGTTGTAGAGGATGAAACTCAATTGGGAGATAAATTTAACCTTATTGATGAGACTGGTAAACCAGTTAATTTCTTGCCAATATATTTTACTGGTAAATTAGACAACATGAAGAATTTGTCAACTGATTTTGCGGAAGGATTATCTGCATTTACAGCAATGGCGAATGATTATCATGAGATGTCTAAGATTATTGACATCCTTGAGCTTGGTAGGGATATCATCTCAACTAGGCCGCTTCGGGAGATTGATGCTAAAGGTAATATTGTTAAGGAGGGAATTAATGTTCTTGGCAAGAAAGTTGCTAGACTGGTCAAAAAAGATCCATCATCGTCAAATTTAAAAGCAAGAATAGATGATTACTTTCTGATGAACATATATGGAAAGACTAGATCTGAAGGTAAGGATATCGATATACTTGGATTTAAGATAAATAGCGAGAAGGCATTAGATTTAATTGGTAGATATACTTCTCTAAATAACTTGGCGTTGAACCTATATGCAGGAATTCAAAATCCGCTAGTTGGTAATCAGGCTATTAGACTTGAGGCGATTGCAGGACAGTTCTTTGACAATAAGGCATTAGCTATTGCAGATAAGACTTATTTTCAGCACTTACCACAAAATATGGCCAATGTTGGATCTAGAAATGCAAAAGACTTTCTTAGTCTATGGAGTGAAAAGATGGAGGTAATGCAAGACTTTTCTAGGTTAGCAAAAGAGCTGAATATGGATAGAACTAATGTTGCATCTAAACTATTTAATCAGAGTGCGTTATATTTTTTATCTCACGCTGGCGAGCATCAAATGCAGCACAGGACGTCATTTGCATTAGCATATTCAACCAAATTGAAGGATTCTAATGGTAAGGATATAACATTGCTTGATGCATTTGATACTATAAATAACAAATTGGTATTAAAATCTGGACTTACAAAACCAGATGGATCTGCATTTACCGATCAGGATGTAAGAGCTTTTAAGCGGAAGCAAAATGCTATCAACAATTCAATGCATGGTATTTATAATGAGCAAGACTTGATTGCAATACAGCAATATGGATTACTTAGACAGGCATTGATGTTTCGTAAGTTTATGAGACCTGGATACAACCGTAGATTTAGAAAGCAATACTATAACTACGAAGGGCAGTTTGCTGTTGAAGGTTATTATAGAACATTTGGACGATTTGCATCCGTATTAGCTAAAGATCTAAGACACGGGCAGTTCCTAATGGCCGCACACTGGAATGAACTTACAGATCTTGAGAAGAAGAATATGTTCAGAACATTTACTGATGCTGGATATATGATTGCAGTGGCAGCATTTATTCAATTTATATTACCTACGTTGGGTGGAGATGATGAGGATGACTGGGCTGCTCAGATGATGGCATATCAGGCTAATAGGTTGTCTACTGAGTTAAGATTCTATATTGATCCAAGACAAACTCTTAAGATCATACAAAGCCCCGCAGCTGGAATCGACCAGATCAACAGGCTGTTAAATCTAATGGCGATAACTGCTAATCCTTGGTATGCAATGGAAGAGATTCAGCGTGGCAAATGGAAAGGTCATACTAGATTATATAAATCAGCTGTAACAGCAATCCCATTAACTAAATCAATATTAGATTGGAGAACACCAGAAGATAAGCTTGTCTATTTAAAACTTCAAAATCAATAGCGATTCAATCTTGTAAAAAAAACTAGAAGCCCTATTTGAGACTTCTAAATTAATAAAGCCCAGCTCCTACCGTTAGGATGACTGGGCTTCTTATTAACAAAACAAAACAAAACAAAATTATTCTTCTAATATTTTAAATTCACGTTCAACATCATCATTTGAGATGTCTGAATTATAGTCTTCAAATGCATATTCGTATCCACCCCAATTATCAACCCCCGCTCCTTCTAGTCTTAAAAGTTGATCTTCGTAATTCAATAATTCTTTAATCCTACCAAGAGAAACTTTTACATATTTACTCATAATTTAAATTTCGTATTTAATAATTATACTACTTTGTAATAAACGTGATAAACAAATGTATATTCTCTAGTCATCTGAATACTATTGACGTATGTGTATCCCTCTGGAACCTCTTCATCAGTCATGACTAGTTTAAATGACACCAACTGAGATTCAGCATCTGGATTAACTTCCATCCAAATACTAATATCATCATGTTGCTCTTGTGCTGAAAGAATCTTAAATCCAATTGGTAATTCAATAGATTTAGTTCTTTTATTAATAACGTATTTATAAATTTTATTCATATTATTTAATTTTTCTGTGTTTAATATTGATTTAGGAATTATATTCTACAATAAAATCAAAATCTTCTCTTCTCCAAGATCCATCAACGTAATTTCCTTCCGGTAATGGTATGTCATCACTTTGTCTATCAAAAATATCAACGGCTTGTTCCAATGAATCTGCCTCTATTTCTACAAATCCATATTCTTCCCAACTAACTGGAATTTTATATGTTGCCATCTTTTAATCTCCTTCTAATTAATCGTTCGCATTTGTGTCTCCAATTACTAGATGTACAGCAAATGCCTACTGTCTTTGTATAGTGATTAATACCATTGCATTCAATTCCATCATCATCAAGATGCCATATAAACTCAGGCTTATCTATAAAGAATTCAAGCTTTGCTTCCATATTCACGAACTTAATATGATCTCTAGATATACCACATTCATCTGCAACTTCAAATAATTCCCGATGCTCCTTGGATATATCTGCTATGTGATATTTCAAACAGAATTCCCTACTATAATCATTTGGATCTGCATATCTAGCTGTAACAATCCACACCTCAAATCCTCTTGAAACTAAATCCTTGGCATAGTCTCTAACGGACTCTTTGTGTCCGATGGTGCCATCATAATCGAAACTCATCCTCATTGGACAATAGATTGAGATAGCGCAGTTAGTAGTATTATTATTGCAACTACCTCTTGCCACCAAGTTTTGTTTTTAGCCTTAAATAGTTCTAGTAATATTTCGAATATCACCAATACAATGATGTATATATATTGATGGTAATCTATTATTGCTGATAGAGAATTTAATGCAATCCCAGAGTATGCAAAGATTGAGTGCAAACTTGATTCGATCTTTAATTTAAACCAAGGATATATTCCAACCATGCAAATACACAAACATCCAAGTATTATTAATGGTTTTTGAAATGCAATCATTATTGGAATAGATAATCCCCATAAAAACACAGGAAACATCCATCGATCTTTTGTTGGCAATTTATACCAAGAGTCTGATATGGAAGATAAAACTCCATATCTAAATACAATCATTGATGTAAACGCCAATAAAAATATAACGCTAGTTAATATGTAATAATTAAACATTTTTTTCTCATATTAAGTAGTATTACTATCATCTAAAAATTTGCTCATTTTAGTCTCATTTGAGCATTTTCCAGCAACATATGCATCAATATATGCATTTATAATTGCTTGCCTATATGAGTCTATAAATGGCTTAAAATGCTGCAATTTATTATCTGCATATTGCTCAGCTTTTGCAGTAATTTCTGATTCGTTTAATTCAATATTCATATTACAAATCTGATTCTTTAACAAATATGCCATTAATCATTTTACCTTTGCGATCTTTGATTTCATTATAAGCGTAGTCCAAACACTCATTAAAGTCAATGCCAAGCTGCATTGATATGCAGATTAATGTTACAACAGTATCTCCAATACCATCCTTTTGTTGCTCAATATTTCCTTTATTAATAGCCTTTGCTAACTCTCCTAGCTCTTCCATTGTCTTACACATCTGTTTACTAGGATCTGCTGTTTGAAGATTTCTATCTAATACCCATTTTTGAATTAACTCTATTGTATTACTATCTACCATAAATATTAATTTCGTTTTATAATTTTAACATAAACACCTGCATTTTCTTTGTCCACTGAGAATGGAGAATTATCAACCCATAGACATTGCGGAATTGCATAATTCATTGAATCATCAGGAATAATGTCAAATGCAGTTAGTAAGTCCATTATCAATTGATTCGCGTTATTAAAATCAAACGCCCTATTACTATCTCTAACAAAATGCATTCCAACTATTGCTGGATATTCTACATCTTTAAACAACTCTCTCAATTCTTCAACTGGGAATGTCATTTTAATAGTTTTATATCCAGTAACAGTCTTTTTACTTGTAGAATAATGTTGTATTCCAAACTTTCTTAAATACCTACCAACAGTCTTTGATGAAAAGACTCCCCTAGATGTAGCAATTTTGCTGTTCTTTAAACTCGGTACATTATTTGGGATGAATACTATATCTTCCATAATTATTATTTTATAATTTTTGCAAAGATATAGTATTTGTTTTATTATTCTGAATATTTCAATAAAAAATCATTATTTATTGCTTTAAATGATATTATTTTCTTTCCATCCTCAATACACCTTACAACCACACCCTCTCTATGAATATTTGCTAGAGCTGATCTACCTTTGCAAAACTCTAGAAAATCACTAACAGTAGATCCAATCTCTGACATTTTGTAAAATCCAACTAAAGGAACTATATCTAATTTGTTTTTACAACAAAAATCTTGCATCTCTGCATAATTTAAGTGCTTGCCAAGTGGAGTTATGATATTAAACACCCACATTTTAGGGCCTTTAATTCCATATTTATTTCCCTGAACCTTTGTATCCCCCTGCTCTCCTTGGATAATAATTCCTGGATATTTTTTGCAAATTGATTCTAAATTGTATTTTTCTGCAATTTTCCAATAAAGACTATCCTTATTATTCGTCTGTAAATTTCTACTAGCAACAACAAATAATGTTTTTTTTATAGGGAAAAACTTGCCTAGCAATCCAGAGTATTTTAAAACTTCTTTTGAAGTCCATGTGCCAGATTGGTAATCTATCTTCTCAGTTACATACACAGTCTTATCTGCATTCTCCCTAACAAATTTATCTCCAAGATTTTGAATCCGCTCTTCATCTGTTTTTTGAACCCAATATGGGAATCCTAACTTTTGTTTTTTAGATAAAAATATCCTTCTAAACCAAGAATATCTCATCATGTATTTTTTAATTCTATTTTTCTCTAATGCAATCCTACGTTGTTCTTCAATTAACTCTTCTTTTTCTGATGGAGATAAGTGTTTTATTATACCAAGATCCTTAGTTAGATCATCTCCAAGATCAAATTCTTTCAATTCATATCCACAGACTTGCTTAAATATTGAAATTGGTAAAACTAACCCTTGAGATAGCTCACCTCTTAATTTAATTGTTTTAATTCTAAATTTTCGATCTCTTAAGAATTCAAATTCTGGTTTTTCTGGCACGACAGAATCAACCTCACAGTAAATAACATAATCGCCAACATTAAAATTGTCCTTCTTTGCAATTATACACTGCCATCCAAGAATACCACATAACTCTATATTATCAGCTCCACTAATTGGTCTAATCCAATCAATTTTTTCTACATGCGCTAACTTTCTATCGCTCATTTGTTAAATATTTATTATTCCAAGTAGATTCTTTAGTCTCAAAATCAATCCAAGGCCAAGTTTGCTTAGCTTTAATTATGTCTTTGTCAGAGTATTTTAAATACCAAAGAATTTGCTCATAATATTGATCATTATCGCTGTCAGGAGCATTCCAAAATACACAAAACTGCCACCAAAAGAAGTATATCTGAAATGATGGAGACCATTCAAATCTGGGTGAATCATACTTATCCTTCCATCCGAGATCAACCGTTTTTATGGAAATAGGCCAACCAATTTTAATATACCAATCTTTGACTATCCAGTATTTACTCCTATTAACCATTGGATAATTACTATAAATAGCATTATTGCCAATATTGTTAATCTTGTGTGGATATCTTTCCAAATATGAATTAAGTTCGGCCTCGGTTTTTCTATTAAGTTTTCTTATATAAATAATACTCGACAGGAAATTAATTGGATCAAAATATGGACATCCATAAATTTTTCTTCCAAAATAATATTTCTTTTGTGGCGGTTTAAATATACCATCAATGCTTTTAAGAATTTCTTTAAGGTGCATCTCTAAATTTTATTAAAATATCTTTAACTTCCGCCCAGAATGCATATCCTCGATCAGATCCCATGTAGCCAAGAACTTCATTACAACATTTTATTGCGCAATCGACATCAAGAGTAATATCGTGATCTCCCTCTCTATTGAAAATAATTGAATTAAACTCAGATATAAGTTTAAGCGCCTTCTCTTTCGCTGTCATCATAAGCTACTCCCCTCATAGATAAGGTTCTTTTAAATGCATTTAAATACTTCTCATTCTTGGTGAATTTGCCATCTAAGATAGCCTTAATATGGTCTGTATCGAGCACACAAATTGGTCTATATCTAGGTTCTGGCAATCTATTCATATCTTTATCGAAATATTGACCCCACAGTAAGTATGATTCAGGCATAAATCCAAGTTTCTCAAGGACTTCATCTTCTTCAATATAATACCAAAATCCTTCAACATTTGGAATAAATCCAAGAGACACTAGTACTTGTGTAAATCTAAGATCTGGATTATCCTCCCAATATGATCTTATTTCATCGTAGTGATCATAAATATTATCACTCGATTCGACAATATTAATATCATTCTCCAATCCATATGCATCTCTTAATACAACGCTTACATTCCCATCAATCTTGTCTAAAAATAATGGAATTCTTTCTGGTCTTCTCATATTAAATAAATTTATAGGCCCAAATTAATGAGCCTATATTATTAGTTAAATTTCAAATCAAAGCAAGCCCCATACAGTTCACTACTATCCTTCATTTTGCTAATAATCATATTAAACTTAGCTTTAATGATGTCCTTATAGTCTTGACATACATATGTAAATCCATCTACATCAATTTCAACAAGATTAAATAATTCATTCTTATCAAATTTGAATAGATCTATTGGCATATTATTAAACACGATGCACTTATTCTCTCCAAGAGTTGCAACCTGAGGATATTCAAATCCTCTATTGTAGTCCTGAATGTCATCATCTAGCTCATAATCACCTAAGACAATTATATCTAAATCCTTAAAATTAGTCCTAGAAATTTTACCTTGTAAATACAGTGCGACAGATCCAGTTAGATATATGTCTCCAATTTGTTTGGATTGTAATTCTCGATAGGTGCTGAGAATTGTATTAATATCGTAACTTGAATTAAATTTTGGACTCAATCGTATTCTAGAAGGCTTAGGTATTGGCCTATCTAATTTACTGACAGACTTATATTCAGTCTCCCAAGAATACGCAGGTTCTTTCTTTTCTTGAATTGGATATGTCATCTTTAATAAATCTGGCTCATCAAGAATTGCTTTTGCCTCATTTTCCACTAAAGATCTATATGGATCTAACTCATCACCATGATATTGAGGTGATTTTGTATTTACAATATCAACAGGGTCTAAATAATATTTTCGTAGTAAATCTTTTGCAGTTTCGCTCATAATATTAATCTTTAAATTCTTCAAATGAAATCCAATCATTAGCAGCACAAAGCAGTGTCAGGTAGCCCAAAATGTCAGCTATATCATTCTTTCTCAAGGTGTCGGAATTTTTTACTCTTTGAATCTTGTCGTCAAGCCTAATTGTTATGCTATTAGCAGCATCTTGCTTGCTAAATATATTGATTGGATTTAACGCAGCATCACCATAGTTTAAATTCTTGTATTGCAATAAACTATTAAGTGATTCTGTAATTTTCTGTATTTTCCAACTTGTATTTCTATCCATTATTTTTCTACGGTTAAATCTGTTATAAAATTCTTTAGATATAAATAATCTTCCTCGCAGAAATTAATCTTATATTGAGGAATAAATATATCTCCATCAAACTTAAACTTTAATGCATATCTAGACCCAAACATTTTAGCATGTATGTATGGAATAACTTTGGGAGCATCTTCAAGTTTATCTAAATGGAATATTATTGTTGATATATATTCCTCTGGATTAACCTCATTTACATCTCGTATATTAACAATAGACGTACTATTGTTCTTGTCATTATAGTTTACCTCAACTAAGTAGATTCGATCCTTAAATACGCTAGAAATCTTTCTTTTATAGAAGTCTCCCCATAAAAATGCAGAAACTGAACTATCATGATCTTGTAATAATATCTTTGCATAATTATTACCAGCGGCAGATTTTTTGTATTCAATATCTTTAACGACAGCTAAAAATATAAGCTTATTTGCATCTTCTGTAAGTTCTACTACGGTTCTTATTGTAGAATTACAAAACCTCTTATTAACCAAAATGTGCCTGTCGAAAATGTTATATGTAAGATTAACACCAAGAACATTAGTTTCCTTATCTAAGATGTCCTTATAGTTAATATCCTTAGGTGGATCTAGTTTTATTGAGGCTTTATTATCATCCTCAAATAGAGAGAATTGATTATTGAATTTAGATGAACCATGTTTAATTAGCTTATCTGAATTATCAATAATCGTAGCTCTCCATTCAAGTTTTGATTTTATTTCATCGTTCATTTCCTAATAATAGAGTTTCCTGGAACAGCCTGATATGAACCCGTAATACTATCATATTGAACTCTGAACGGCGATGATGCAGGCCATCCAAATGATTCTCTAGAATCAGAAGATGGTGAGTATATATCTTGATCTGCCGCTTGTCTTGATGGTGTCTCAATAATGTGATAATTTTCATCATCACTAGTCTCTTCATCATCTTCTTCTGGTTCATCAAATAGAAGATCTTCGTCCTCTTCTGAATCAGAGTTTTCATCAAATAGATTTATCTCAAATCCAACAAGCATATTCCCAGATCTTATGTTTTTAAATTTATCTAGAATTATACATCCTGGATATGAAGCCATTAGTTTAGCCAACCTAGCATCCTGAATTGTATAGAATAATATTTTAGAATATCTATCATTATCCTTCAGATCATTTACGATTAAATCAAGATATTCTCCAAATGTATTAAAGTCAACATCATTAATTGATGCATTCTTAAATATTGTTATTCCACAACACTCTGGATAGGCAATAGACTCTAATCTAAAGCAAGTGCTATCGCTTTCATCCTTGATGCGATAAATCCTATTGTGTCCATATGCAGAACTCTTATTTGTGAATTCTACATCTAATTTTACTTTATTACTCATTATAAATTCGTTTTGTTCTAACTTAATCTTGTTGTTGAATTCTGAATAGAGTGAATATTGCATTCTATCATAAAACTCACGTCCAACAAACATTGTGTATCCGCCATTTCGCATTTTGAGCATTGTTTACGACTCCCCTATTCATTGCGTATATTCTGACAAATTAAACAATTTCACATCCATTGCTTCCTCCACATGCTATCTCTGCTGCTTGAGTTGTGTTATCAACCATTTCAACAACATTACTCAAGTCAATACTTTTTAATTTTGGCAGTGCGTCAAGATAGTCTTGCTCTGTGCAGGATTCAAATGGTGCTTGTATATATGAATGGTCGTCATATGGAAGTACTGATATTCCGCTATAAAACTTGCGGTTATTCCACATCCATTCTGCAACGTCATTCCATTCATTAGGGCGTATTGAGACTGTACAACTTACGTTATTATGATTATATCCAGATCTAAATCCAGGCATAACCCATTGCTCCATTACTCTCTTAACCCTATCTAACAGTGATAATGCTGGTTCTGATCTTAAAACTGCGCCTTCTGGAGCCTTTTGTGGAATCTTTATTATGGCGGTTGTTTTCGGATTGAAATAATCATCCTCAATCAATTCAGGATTATTCCCAGTCAAATAAGGATAAATGCTTTCATTCTTATTAATCCTCATGCGTCTCCAATAAAATTTATCATGCCAAGCATGAATTCCAGAAGATGTGCCTAAAACTAGACTTGTTGTTCCAGCCGGTTTAACGGTGGTTAATCTAGCTGCTTTATTTATTCCAATTTTATTTGCAAACTCCTCGTTTGTGCCAATAGCAACGTTGGCAGCTTCTGTTATATTATAATCAAAGACCTTCATGGAAGAGATTCCAGTCATAGATATTCCAAGCAGAGCGTCTTTCTCGCAATTAACCCGCCACGAATCTCTAAGATAATGAAAATCTGTATATGAAGCCTGAAGAGTTCCAATTATAGCAGCAGCTCTAGTCCTATTATTTAAATCTTCTTGAGATTCAATGTCTGAAACATTTATTTCAGTTAGGTTACAACAGCTTGTATCCCTGAGAGTCACCTCATGACAGGGATTAAAACCAACATCTGGATTATTAGTCCATGATATTCCAGGCTCGCCTGCACCAGAAGCCTTAATATAATCCCATAATTTTAAGAAGTCATCCTTCTTAACTTTAGACCGAACTACTACGGCGGAGTTATTTGCTAGTCTAAATTCTGGATGTAGTTCCCACCAATTACCAGATTTACACGACAACATATCAATATCGTCAATACTAAATAGAGATATTAAAGAAGCTCTCCTAATTCCACCGCTCAATACCGCGTCTGCAATATAGCACATTATAGTGTGCGCCTCAATTGTTGTTAATTTAGAGCCATCATCTTTTGATTCTAGTAATCCTTGAATCTTGCTAAGACATTCCCTTAGTGGCTTTGCTCCAGGTGCTTTCCCACCAGATGTTATTAATAATGATCCTTTAGGTCTAATATCCCTAAAATCAAAATCTATTGATGAACTTGATTTACCAAAGTATGACTTGATCAACATCTTTATTGCATCTGACCAACCAACAATACTATCTCCAATAAGATATCTTCTACGCCTATTTGGATTTGGTTTTCTTATGTCTGGAAGTTTTTCAACATGGTGCCTCTGAACTGAAAAGCCAACACCACATCCACTCAATAGTAAATACATTGCCTCCTGAAAAACCCTAACATCATCTACAATCATAAAACTACAATTGTATAATCTTGCTGGATTTATCTTAGCCGCCTTGCCTGCAAATTGCATTGATCTCATTGATGGCAGAACTTTTTTATCATATACATATTGATATGCCCAATCGATATCTTTCTGCAATTTTGGAAACTTCTCAATGTGCATCTCTTTGTTTCTAGTAACTAGCTCACTCCAAGTCTCTCTGCGATTCTTTTCTGGAATATACTTAGCATACTTATTAAAAATAGTGATTTCACTCAATATCTCTCTGCTTAAATCCTTCTCACTATTATTCATATATTTATTTTAATTGGTTATGTGATCTCTAAGATCTAATACTACTTCTTCTGCTGTTTTGTCCTGATCTATAATTGCCAACAAATCTTCTTTTGTAAACTTGCAATCTGGATTTATTAAATCGCTTTTTGCTACTAATTTAAGGTTATCTTTTCCTACAAACCACTGAAAAAATCTTCCTTTATAATCCCTATCTATAACAGCAGATCCAGCTCCAGCATTCATTGATAATACTCTACCAGTAATGCCGATATCTGGGCCTCTTGAAATCTCAACTATATCTCCAAATTCAATTATATTGTCCATCTTTTATTACTACAAATGTTTCATTAACCATATTGGGCCTTGAACTTAATTCAATACTATGATCTATATCCATGCCTAACCTCTCCTCAAGACTTTTCCTGAGAGCGCTATCTTTATACAATACAGCCCTAACTCTATTAGCGTCTTGTGGCTTATTGGCATTTAGAATATATTTCAATATTATCTCCTTAGATGACTCTGGAAATTTAGAGAATGCACCATTGATATACATATTATATTCGTTTGTGTATTCATATGGGAAATACAATGTTACACTAACATTTTCTGAATCGATGTAAGTTTCTTTGTGTAATTCATTAGCTCTAAATCCATCTATATATTCTAAAAACATGTCGTTGTCTATGAAATTGTAAGATACAGTAAATAGCTTTTCATCTGGATAATCTATGTGTTTCACATAGGTGTTATCTAGTAGAAGAAAATAATCTTTATCTATATTACAATATTCATTAACTAGTGGAACTAAATAACTATAACTTTTATTAAGCATCCTTCACCTCCAATCTTTCTGTGCTTATATGCATAATTATTTATTTTGATTATACCATTTAATAAATTCAATTACGGACAAATAAACAGCACTTAATTTATTCTTTTTTGTTGCGTTTTCAGCTACTGTTGTATATTCTCCCCAATTATCTAAATAAATGCGACAGTATGAGTGTTCAATTAAAACACATATGCCAGCGTCATTAATTAATGGCAATGATTCAATCTTTTCAACTACTGGCATTAACCAATCCCAAGAGGAATGGTATTTTAAATCAGAAATTTTAAAGGCAGATCCATATTGTCCGTTTGGAGTTGTACCATCTCCGAACCATACTTCATCGTTTTTAATATAAGGCAATATTATTCCTGGAGCAGTTTTAGGAGTTACAGCTCCCATAAACTCAGCAATCAATTTATTTCCCTCAATTGTTTCTTCTTGTGTCATAGTTCTAACATTTCATTTTCTACAAAACACTTATCAATCTCGTAGAAGTCATTTTCTACATAGAATTGATATTCTTCAAGTAATTTATATAGACCCTTAACATATTGACCATTGTCTCCAATGAAGCCATTTAAGGCCATTAAATGCCAATCATAGCCCATATTCCAAATGAATGGATATTTATCACTCCTAGAATAAACAATGAATTTAAAGTCATCTATTGCATATCCTATCTGCAATACATCCCTACAATAGTTAATAAGACCAAGTTTATATAATCCACCTTGAAGATAATACTTCATCTTCTTGAAATGTTGAGGAAAATTAGCTTGTCTTACATCGGTTGTCTTCAGATCATATGGAGTTATAACTTTATTGTTGTGATCTATGCGCAAATAGTCGATCATGATTTTTGTCACAATACCACTTACTTCAGAAACTATCATAACCTGAGTCATAACCTCAACTCCCTTTGTAGGAGTGAATAGATGTGCTGTCTTTGGATGTGTTTTTAATATCTGCTCGGCATCATTAACTTCCTGCAATGTATCTGGAGTAAATACTATCTTTCCGGCAGCATCTTGCTTAGCTTTTAGATAGTTCCAAAATAGATCATTATTAAATTTAGCAATTCGCTTATCAAGATCTTTAATACTTCCAAATAAATTTAAATCGCTAGATATTTTATTAACTGTTAATATGTCAAGCTCGTCATTATCTTCTGAAACTACATCCGGTACGTTATTAAAGATATAATCAGCTAGATCCAAAACTTGACCAGTTGGTTTCTCTGTTGCATCAAAATAGAACTTATTATTAAACTCTGATGGACATAGCAATCTACAATCCAACAAACTACCAAAATCTATTGCCTCAGAATCCAATACATGCTTGCGATTAACGGACCTAGGCCCGCTATCGTCTAGTTTTTTGAGCAATGAATAAGAGGGCATTGGTAGCCCCCTATATTCACTCTCAGTTATATTTAAAATTTCTGTCATCTATCAAATATTTTAGGATCTAATTGAATAACATAGATTGTCATATTGCTCTTATTGGTGCTAATATATGGCAGTTCATATGTATTGACAGTAAGTGGCTTTAATGTGTTAAGAACAGCCTCTTTATCGTTGCAGTGTAAATCCATGGTAAATTGGGTTTTGCATCCAAAATTTATATCATCCATAGTATTAACTATTTCAACAAACATCTGCTTGCACTCTTCTGTGGTTAAATTCCTAATAAGACATGCGCATCCAATTGAAAACATTTGACAATTTGCAAATGGACTAGCTATTACAAACAACTCATTAAATTTTGAACATTGAATCTCAAAATATCCAGGATATTCAGATCTTGTTTTATGTGTTTTGAACTCCATATCAACTATTTATTTCGTAAAATTCCATTGTTTTATCATATAGTTTAGATGCAATTTCAGCCTTTCTTCCATCGACATCTTCCTCGATAAAACAGTCCATCATCTCATCAGCAACAATTCTAGCATTATTATATCTATTACTATTAACTGATGATATGTATTGAGAGATGACACCCTTTTGTTGTTTGGATGCCATCTTCATCAATATTCTTGCTAGCTCAATTAGCTCTTCCTTCATGCCTTCAATACACTAAATGGCGGATCAACTAAATCATCTGCTAACTCCTGACTACCAGTAGCATCGTTTTGCAACATATAGTCCTTTCTCCACTGAATATAGTTAATAAGGATTGATGCTAGATCAGGAGAATAAACTGACTTCAAAATAGACTCCAGTGTTAGATTTCTCAAATCACTAAAATTTGCAATCTCATCTTGATTATCATATGCATATTTTTCAATAGCATTACAGATAAATAGCCAGTTTAATACCTTGTGAATATTCTGAGTCGGAGTATGTACTCGCCACTCGCATGTGGATGATTTACCCCAAATTAAAGGAATACAATTACAAATTTTATAGCGCTCGGAAATATTCCATTTGCTGCGGTTGCCCTCGTCTTTTGGATGATTGGTATAACCAAAATCAACAAATCTAGAATGACCACCAGAATAATGATTGAAAAGAAGATCAAAATTCTGATCAACTGAGTTCTTCTTCAACAATCTGAAGTCCTGAATTGGAGCACAATAATCCTTCTGTTTAAATCCATTCTCAGATGTGTATTTATAATTCGATGGAAATAAAGAATACACTTCATCCTGGATCTTAAGCATAACACGATGTAATGACAGCAAGAATGCTTTCGTTGGCTTGTATCCACCAATATGAAGATGCAATGCACATCGCTTGCTAATGTCAGTATATCTAGAAAACAATGCCATAATGTCAACAATAGTATTAACGCCATTCTCTCCAGACAATGGAATAGTTGTGTATTCAAATGGCTCAATGCCATCATGTCTAAGGCTACCATCTCTCAGTGGAATTAATCCATTCTTAAACAATAGTCGCTCAGGTATTTTGCCGTTATCTGATTCGAGCTCGAAACCAAACGAAGTTGCGCCTAATTGATAAATGAAAGATTTGTTGACATTAAAGTTGTGTTTAACCTCATAATTTTCGTGATGAGACTGTGAAAACATCCTAATCTTTGGCCCAGCAGAATAATCCAAATCAAAAGAATAATTACTAGAAATACCCTTTTTGTTCAATCTATTACTCCAGTTTTCCTTGGTATAGAATGACCCAGAAGATAAGTTTTCCTTAACTTCAATACCAGAAATTACATCTTCGCTAATGCACGGAATTTCATTTACAGAAATGTTCTTAATTGGATTTGGAGAGAACATTCCATATTTAAATTTATTAGACTCAACTACACCAATAATACCTTCAACTAATTTTACTTGATCTACGAGAACATATTTTTTATTTTCGTGATCAAATGCTATCTTGCCATTGTCAATCCTATGCCATTTGTTGTCTGGCATAAGAAAGCAATCTACATTCATTTCATAATATTTGCCGTTAATAAAACGACATTTATCTCTGGATATTTCTTTTCCAGCAACTGTTGTAACATTAAAATCCCTAGAACTCTTCATAGGAAGCTATTAAATTATTGTTTGTGATTTTTTCATCAATAAATATATCTTGACAAGCATATAGATTGCTTAGTACTTTGGCTATTTTTTTGCCATTTAAGCCAGTATTTTCTATATCCATGATAACACTATCAACTGCAATTAAAATTGCTTTTAATCCATCAGAAAGGGCATCTAAAGCATATTTCTCAAGCTGTTCTGATTCAAAATCAGAATCGCTCTGTTCTTTGATGTCTTCATCTGGCTCATCTTGCTCATAGATAATCTGATCGATAGTTTTTATTGGTTCGTCTGGCGTGAATGGAAGATCATCATCATCATCCATATCACAATACTTCTCAACCCACGTAGAATATTCATCCCTCTCAGTGTCTGTTATTGGCTTAATATTACTATTGCCCCAATCGTGCTTTGCTTTTAGCGGTTCATTACACCAAGTTAATCCAGTTTGAGTTCCATGACTAAATGTATATTTCTTTAGTCCAAATAACATCTGAAACTCTCCTGTGTATAGAGATGCAATATATCTATCCTTACCTAACTCTGCATCTAAGAATGGTTCCCAAGATCTAACATTAGAATAATTTGGAGTATCGCTAACTACAGTACAAACTGGATGAGCAGCATATTTGCAGATATTTGATATATTTTTATCATTATCCTCAAATTTTCTTGCCCTACCAAATACTTGTTTTACTTTCTTATATGCAGCCTCATCTTTCATCATAATTCCAGCATAAAAGAAATATTCTTTACATCCATTTTTATTTGGCCCGTCGTAAACGTCACCAATCTGAGTTAGCCAAAATGGCCCATTAGCAAGATATGGAACATTATTCTTATCGTGAAAATAATATCTAAGCCTTGCTGGTGAAATGCGCTGGATATAAGCTGGTTTATAGATTACATCTTGTCTAATATTATATTCTACACGACTAGATGTGTTTGTTTTAACTGATGGCAAATTTCTGGTTTTATAGAAGTCATCATAAGAATCTTCTCCAGAATATCTAGTTGCATATAGATTGGTCTGACCATATGTTGTGGTCTGCACATTGTTATATATCCTAGTTTGAGAACAATTACTTCGATCATACTTTTCAGCCTTAACGACCTCTCCGTCTTTTATTGTAAATAATACATTTGGATCGAACTCGATAACTTCACCACCATCTGCACCGATAAAATAAAGACCTTCTTCTCTTGATGAGATATACATATCTCCATCTTCAAGATTTGGATAGAAAAATAGTGGTCTTTCATCCTCAAGTTTATTCCAACTCTTAGATTGACCTCTAAATACCTTAATAGTGTCAGGTTCCCTATCGTCTCTAATAATTATTGCAGCAGCTCCCTGATATTCTAATAATACATCATATCCATGATTATAGATTATCTCACCAAGAACCATACTGTCAGATTTACCAACTGTGGCAATATTGTATTTTTTTGCAAGATCTTCCCAATTATAAATAGTTCCATTATGAACCATTATGAATCGTCCTTGAGTGCCATCTGCATTGGTTAGGTCTGGAACATCTATAACAACCGGTTGAGCTGTTGATTCTGATACTGCGCCAATACTAGCCTTCCTAGTATGACCTAAAGCGATATGATATGGATCGCCATTCTTATGATTTATTACATAATCTTTGTATGTTGTCTGAGCTTTTCTGTTATTGACAAACTTACGAATGTCATCACCAACCGCTCGTCCAACAGAATCTCCACCACGTTCATCATTGTCTAGCCCAATAGCATTAAACTTATCCCAGTTAAAGTGGTGATTATCACGACTTCCGATATAAGCGAATAATCCACAAGCTAATAAGCCAGGGTTTTTAGGCCCCAGCTTATATAAAACAACATGAATAATTAATAATATTGTTATAATGTTGAATAATCCAAGCATCTTTCAGTTTCTTTAATTAAAAGTTCTTTATAATTAATTCCAAGTAATTCATAGTTTTTGGCAGTGAATTCAATATCTTCTGTAATTGGCGCAGATACTTGATCTAATAATGCCAAATTACTTTCAATTGAACAATATTCAACTGCTTTTATTGTGTTTTGATACACCCAAGATAAATGCTCTGGTGCTGTAAAATGACCACCAACAGCCCTAGCCTCTAATCCATACGCTGGACAATCTCGATATACTCCATATGGGCCATAATATTTAGCCCTGAAGTCATCGTTATGATGTTGTCTTGATGGCCATACTACAAAATAATCAAAAGCCCTGGCAATATATCGATTCATTGCTTTCTTTGATATAGTATCTGTAAGTAGCTGATAACCAACGTGCTGATGGTTCCCACATACACGGATGGGTAGGTGACTCATATTTTCAGCTGAGAACATTCCATATTCCCAAGCATTCTTATATGAGCTACATCCAAATACGTTAGCCTCTGGATGTTCAAGAAATCTAGGTTTAAATTTCATTGAATCTGCTGCGAATAGTTTTAATCCTCGTAATTCAAGGACGCTATTCATCATAAATTGCAGTGTTGTCATATATTCCACATATTCAGCTTCATTGTGAGCTGGGGGAATATTACCTTCTACCAACACATTATCTTTTAGCAATGCAAATCCACCACCTTGTTGTTCTGGCTCTTCTTTAGTGCCATTAAATATACCTATTGACGGGAATGCGTCATTATTTTTATCAACAATAAAAAATTCTGGGTCTGACCCAATTGTAATGTTGTTTATATCAATTAAATTATTCATGTTGTTTTGTTTTATTGCACTTTTTGAAATCTAAAATTATTATAAATTCTTGAAACCCAATCTTCTCCAACTATTTTAACTTTACCATATGAGATAGTGTGACCTTCGTATTCTTTGTCTTTGATTAAGGTTTTGGTTGGATAGATACACTTGAATTTCTCGATTACTTCTGGTTTGTATTCTTGAGCCTTCGATACGAAAGTTTCTACATTTTTTAATAATTGTTCATTGTCAGAGCTCCATTGAAAAAAACATTGGTTTTTTGATTTAACTGAGAATGCTCCATTGACTGAATTTTGAACTTTAAAATCAACTTCTACTTGCCTCATGGTCTTTAATCCTGGATACATCAATAAAGAATAATAATTTCCATATATCCTGCCAGACTCAGACAATGCACAGTATAATGCAGTCCAAGGATCTACCCCTAAGTCAACTAAATGTAAAACTTTCTTTGCCAGTCCATAGAACTTACTTGAATACAGATATCTGTAGAATGACAATGTTGCAAGTTTATGATAATAACTTTTAAAATACTTACTACCATAATTTATTGTTATAACATAACAATCTGGAATTTCTGGTTTAACTTCAATCTTAGGCTCGTCCAAATCTTTTGTTCTGACGATATAGTCAAACAGATTTTCTTTTGTTTCTGCAAGTCTAAAATCACCTGCCCAACCACCCCAAGTATTTTTAGTATATCTGGGATTTAAATCTGATCTCAAAATACGACAGGCAACTCTACAATCATATTTGCCAACTGCTCCAATTTGTATCAATTCACCTTCTGAAACATATTTAGCATCATTCTGCTTTGACTCTTTGGTTGGATCTATTTCGATCTTTATTTCAAGATATTTTTTAAGATTATCTGCTGTTATTCCTCCATATGATTTAGGCATTTTAATCTCAGATAATCCTGCTGGGAATAAAAGACTATTACCAATCTCAACCCATTTCTCAACTTGAGCTTTTGTTAATCCATCATTAACATCTTTGTATTTGATAAAAATCTCAGTTTTATCTTTATTTGAACCAACATGCATCATGCATTCATTAGTGCTTATTGATCCATTGCTATATTTATCTCGATATGTGGTATTATTACTATCTCCCATAGTGTTACTTTTTATAAATATAATACATAGAATTATTTACGGCTGTTCCATCGTTTGCATTCCACCACTTATCGTAAGCAAATACAATTTTATATGGCTTTCCATTGTATGGGTTATATTTTGTTTTTTCATCAGTCACAACGCTGCCTCTATCATAAGCACATGCACTTTGTGCTATTGATGTTATCCCATCCATAAAAACCTTATCTCCAAGTTTAATGGTTTTACTTCCCATAGCTTTCTATTTTTTCGCTAATTAATCTAGCCAATTCAACTCTATACGCATTTAAACCCTTCTCAGATAGAGCTGGAGCTGAGTTTACTTCAATTATTTTATATAATGGATCTTGTTTTTTAGGACTTTGACATCTTAAATCAACACATCCTATTTCAAGCCCAGTTGACAAAATTGCGTTCGTGGAATCTATGCACATTTTATCCCAATTTGTTGGCTTATTAAACAATTCGTGATCTTCTCCAACCCAATTACAGTGATCACTATTAAAGTACCATCTCCTATCTTCTGGAGTATCTGCTTTCCTAAGCTTTCTCCACGCCATGAAACATCCATTCTTTGAGCAGTGTAATCTATATTCAGCGGCATAGTTTGCCATTGTTTCGGCATACCACTGACATTTCTCAGTTAATGTACTCATCTGTTAATTTAAAATTACTAAAACATTCTGTACTTCCAGGAAATGTGATTTTAGGAACGTACCTAAATTCAGCATTTAATCTATGAAGATTAACTTCTAAATCATAAATTTCAATTGGAGTTGAAATTATTTGTTTAATCAATTCGTATTTGTATGGCATTACGCTTGGTCTTAAAAATCTATTTTTTATTGATCTCATAGTTCTTCCTATCTTATAAAAAGATTCAGAGTCATTATAGCACCTAACTATATATACACATGGGATTGAGTTTTTATTTTTCCTACAAATTTTAACCCAAGATGTTCTATCCCATCCAGAAACAGAGCACATTGGGCAATCACACGCATATGGTTTTAGATGAACATCTGGAGTAGTTTCAAAGTCACCATGAATTGGACAAGTGATAATTATTTTATTTATTCTATTTGTATATATAGACTTAGAGTAATCAAATTTATCTCCGTGGATAATTCTGGCTTTTTCAATAAACTCACCTGTTGTTAGTCTAATTAAATTACCACCAGCAACATTACCACATTTAGGACATCCATGTTTCATCTCCAAATGTCTTGTCCCAGTTGTTTTAAAAACTCCATGATCAGGGCAAATAATAGAAATAACATCTCCCATTGAATTCATGGTTACATCAGAATAGTCAAATTTATTTCCATATTTTGACGTTGCTTTTTCTATAAAATAGTCAAAACCAAGCCTAACCCAACTGTTGTCAACACACTTCTTGCAGCCGCATCCACGTTTGTGAGAATAGGCATCTTGCCAAAAACTACCATGAGTCGGACAAATAATTTCAACTTTATCCCTAACTGTTTCATACGAAACCTTTGAATAGTCGTAAAACCCATTGTGAATTTTTGTGCATTCACTCTTCCAATCTTCTAATTTTAATCTTTTCCCCATGACAAATTATTATTCTTTGTCACAAAGATAGTATTATTCTACTATAAGTCCAAATTTGGATATAAATTTTTAGCTTGTTGTTTGAATGCGGCCCAATCTTCTAAGTTCTGTATGTAAAACATTCCATGCCCTTTAAATCCACAAACTTTTTTCATGACTATTCCTGATGGAACAGTGTTTAATAAATCTTCAATTGAAATTTCCTCTTCTGTTTGTTTATTTATGAAAACATCTGACTCTTTCCAGATAAACCAATCGGACTGTGGAATTTCTCGTTCGAGAAAACAGTCTTTCATTCTCAATTTATTTCTGCTATTTTCAATAGCTTCTGGAGTATTAATCTCAACGATAGGTCTCTTATCATGCCACATAGGGAATGCTTCGGCTGTTGTTGTTCTACTACCAAATCTAACGATAGATCTCATTGAAAACTCACCAATACCAGCACCTCTTGATCTCAAATCATTGGCGCTATGGTTTTTGGTTCTAATCTGTGGCTTGAATAACTTTTTCATATCTTGGCGAATAATGTGAATTCCAATCTCCATTCTCAACAGAATCATATCCTCGTTGATATCTCTTGCTGAGCAATACATATACCTCCAAATCCCCTTCAGAAGATGGAATTATTGCTTTCTGATAAAAATCAGGATAACCCTCAAGCGCTTCAATGCCTTTATATGTTCTATCGTTAACATCGTAAATTTCAATTGTGATGTCATGATTTTCTACAGATGGAATTAATCCTGGAAATCCCCCCAACGATATCATCCTAAATGGAATATTTACCACTTCTGTCTTTACTGGGTCGCAATTAAGCAACCATCTCCAATTACCGTGGCCGAATCTTAGCGACCCATAAACAGCTATCTTTGTCATAATAAATGCTTTATAGTGAAAACTTTTCTTCTAATAACTCATTTAATTTAACAACCAATCTACTATTTTTGTCCATATATTCAGGGTGAGGTTGAATTGCTAGGCAATTAGTCTTATAATAAAACACAATCTCTGGCTCTTTATTTTTAGGCAAAGCGTTAATTATTGTATTATTATCAAACTCATACTTTTCTGATAATTTAACTGATGACCAAGCAATCAATTCGTGAGCGGCGTTATATGGATACATCATCTGATGGTGTGTTGAGGTTGCAAGCATTTTCTCTCCATCATTGAATTCTATCTCATGAGGATGCATTCTTGCATGACCTGTCACATCTTGGATTAGTAAACCCTTTGACTGTAAGGCTGTTAGAAGCTGGGCGCCACGGCATATACCTACCATTGGTATTTTTAACTCAAGAGCTTTCTTGTAAAATCTAACCTCATATTCGTCACGCCCTTTGTCGCAATACGTCTTGCTATTTTTACAAAATCCATATAAATCAGGATTTACGTCAGCTCCTCCTGTGAAAAGTACAAGATCTGCATCTTTAACATTTTCGATTTTGTCGGCAATTAATTCAATTGGTCTATTGATCCATCTTGCGTAATCGGTAGACCCTCCTACAACTAATATTTTCATACTCTAACTATGTTATTTAAGTTTTTTAAATAAACCCTAACGCTAACACCTTCTGCAAATGTGGTACATCCAAAAATTGCATCTGTTTCACTTGGTGAAAAATCGCCCCAAACACATTTTCGATTTAGATCGTTCATATTCTTTATAAACAATTGATCAGATGTTATTTTGTTTGGATATAGTCTTCTCTCATGGAAGACTATTGAATGATTACATCCATATAGTTGACCATAATGAAACAACTGTAAGCACTCAATAAATGGCATTGATGGATTTTCTTTTGAATATTTGATTGCATCAGCCATTACCTCAGGTAATTCCCTGCCAGTGTCACTAGCGTCATCATCTAAGCTATATCTATTAAATTCAAAGAAATATCTGCATATGGTTGTTAATACTTTAATAAACGCAGCTGATTTATCCTTGAATTCAAACTTAACAATCAATCCTGGCTTATCTTTATTAGCATATTTTGTCTCCTCAATTGTCGGAACTGGAATTACATGAGATAATCTATCAAAAACATATTCGATATCTTCCTTTGGGAATGATAAGTAGTGTTGAGTACACAGCTTTTCATACGTCTTAATCGATATAGATCCAGTGTTTGAAGATTTTAATGAGCTAAACATTGATCCAAAACAAACTGCGTTAGATCTATTTAATTTAACCCCATTAATATCACTTTTGTAATAAACACTATAACTCATGATAAAATCGACGTTTTTGTTTCAATTAACCATTTAATAATATTAAACACAAAGTCTGTTGTTTCATCCTCAAAACAATCTTCAGGATGTGACTGAAGACCTACAATTGGCAGTGTTTTATGAGCAATCATTTCCACATGCCTATCTCTCTCATGCCTAGCAGTAACAACTAAATCTGTATTTGCAAGAGATGATTCTCTAACAGCCTGATGATGTCTGCTATTTACTGGAATTAATTTCTTATCGGTAAATGCAGTTAACTGAGGATAGGTCTGGCTATCTACCATCATTTTATGAACTGCCTTATATGGGTCATCAGCCTTATTTGTCTCGTGAGACATATGCTGAATTAATTTGCCGCCAAAGTGGGCTGCCAAACTTTGATGTCCGCGGCATATGCCAAACACTGGAACTCCAGCTGCTATATATTGTGGTAAATAAATCTTATCAAAATAATCTTTCTGCGGATCTGATTTGCCAGTGAACCAATGAGGCCTTTCTCCATATACAGTACTTGGTAGATCTGGGCCACCTGGCAATATTAACAAATCTAAGTCGGTTCTAACTGTATGTTTAGGCATCAAGAATACCACTTCACCAAACATCTCGGCAAATTGCACATACGATAATGTTGACCCCACAGAATTATCTCCCGTCTTCCACGCGGGAATTCCTATTTTTTTTAATGTCATGTTGTTTTGTTTTGCTCTAGTTTAAACTCAATTATTTTATCCGTAAGAACTCTCCTGAGTTCCATTAATTCCTTTAGATCTAGTGTTGTTGAATCGAAATCTCCATCCCAAATGCCAATCATCAGCTTTGGAGTACCGTCGTGATCTCTGGCAACATTTTTAGTGTAAATACCGCCAATTTTAACTCCGCCATTAGCCAGCTGTATCATTTAATTTCATTTTAATGATTTGCTCTGTTATTTTACGTCTTAATGATATCATCTCATCAAGATTTAATTTAACACAGACGTAATTATCGTCATCAGTTACATATAGGTCAGCATGATTTGTATATCCTTGAAAATATACACTATCTGACACTCTTCGGGTCTTTACCATTACATAATTAATTTATTTTTTAAATAATTGAACTCTCTCAATCCATGAGCCTTTGTATAATCTGATGGATCTTTAGGCGCTCCTATTGGATTCCAAACGGCCTCAATTTGGTACTTTTTAGACCATTTAAGGGCATTTAATATTCCAGGATCATCATTATCATACCATAATATTATTCTCTTCCAACGAGGCTTTATTTTGGTATAAAACACTTTTTCAATAATGCAAGTGCCTTCGTTGTTTGGAGCCACCGCATTACAATAATGTCCATTTAGCCTCCAAAATGGCCCAGTGTCTTTCTTGCTGCTGGTTATGAACAATAGATTTCCGCCATTCTTTGGTAATAAATCCCAATTCTGAATAATGGTAGGATCTACATTTGATATCCATTTATGATTAGATTCTCTTTCTGGGAAATATAATTTACGCCTATATGTTCCATTGTGTCTATAATAGTCATATGTATATGCCAACTCATGTAATGCTGAGAATGGCTTTCTTTCACATCCTTTATGTTCCATTGTTATCCAATAGAAATCTATAGGCCTGATTGAAGCACGCATCAACATCTCCTCAGTCCATCCATATTGATCCCAGTACTCTAAGTCTTCATCTCTATATGGAGCATATCTAACCTCTATCTCTGTTGTTGACTTAGGAATAAAGTTAGGATTAGTCTTGGTATATCTTACTGGATATGGAGTAAATTTGCCAAACTTATCCTGCTCATCTACTAGCCCAACATTTAAATCGCAATTTATCCTTCTAACAGCATCGTGAAAACTTATGTTGAATTTACGCATCACATATTCCAATGCTCGATATGAACCTTCTCCAAAATCTGTGCATAAAAGGTCTCCGCCTAGATGTTCTATCATACACGATGGAGACTTTTCATCTCTAAATTCTGATTTAAAGGCTTTACCAACCTCTACAAAGTTTTTGCAATATGCTGTAAATATTTGATAAGATGTTACTTTAGATAGTAGATTTTCTTTTGATAAAATGTTTCTAGTTGAGAAGTTCATATCATTTGTGCATTTTTTTTGTTAATTCTCCATCAATATCCAATCTTCCACTATTCATAAAATCACCAATAGAAAACCATCCATCATCAATTGTTCTAACAAAAACAGCATTCCCATCTTCTCCATTTTCTGTTTTAACAAAGTAATCTGTTCTACCAGAAAACAACCAGTCACACTCTGATATTAATTTCTCCCATTTTATCAAAGTTTCTTTATCTATTTTATCAAATGGTATTACTTCAATCACATCAACTGTGTATAATCTACTTTCACAAATTTTACCATCGTCAAAACAATTATATCTCTTGCCAATCTCAGGTATCATAACTTAATTATAATAGAAAGGGCCACCCGTAGGCAGCCCAATCAAGTTTAACTAATAAAACAACAATATTTTACCAAGGCATTTCATCCTCTGGCTCCTGAGTTTTAAAGTCGGGATCTGCACTAGGAACAGCCACTGCTTTGTAGTCATAAGGACTAGTTTTGTCAAACGGCTTGATGTGCTCTGGATTAGCTTTCATCTCATCGAGACTAGCCATAAATCCATAACGACGGAATTTCAAGCTATAACGAACCTGATTGTCTTTATTGATATACTCTTCGGCTGCTATTCCCCACCAAGCATATTTGCCGCGAATAAGGGGCATCAGTTTGTTCAGATAATCTTCTAGATTGGATGATTCAATTGCATCAACCTTCTCTGTAACGCCTAATTTCTTGGCAATAATAGCCACAAATTGAATAAACTCATCAACGCGTGCTTTATCTTCGGGGCCGAAATAAATAGTTGCCTGTACTCGACCAACCTTACCACCAAATTTAGCTGAAGGATCTGGTTCAAACCCAGCATCTTGTACTTTAGGTGATTCCATCAACAGAATTACCTGTTGTTTCCCACTCTGTGCAGTTTTTAATTCATAACCAATGATTGCAGCTTCCTGCACTCCATAAGATAGGAATTTAGATACTGACTTCTTTTCTTCCTCAACAACAACGTTTTTAGTACTAAAATTACTCATATATATAAATTTAAATTGTTCTTAATCTTTTTAGGTTTTATTCCAACAAATGGGATTACTTTATTACACTCGTCAAGAGTTCCAATGCAACATCTGAAAAACACACTAGGTCTATTCCACCAATAACTGCCGTTTAAATCCTTGTATTCCTTAAAGATCCAACCACGCTCTATTGCGTATTTATCTTCCGCAAATTTAACTAGTCGCGCCATTATTAGAGTATTTTTTCAATATTTGCCCTAATGTCATCAAATGAGCATTCGTTAACAAATTTACCATCAATAAAAATCGATTTAAGATCAGAATTCTCCTCCTCTTCTTTAGTGCAATGATCCTTAACGACACCATTTTTTACCTGAACCAATCCGCGATATGATTTTTTAAATCCATCATCGGTTACTGGATCTTTATAGATATCGAACTCTCCATCTTTAGTTTTAAACCAAGCTCCTTTAGCCGCAAAGCCAAAAGTGTCGCGAGTGTTGTATTGGTAAGTAAATGATCCAATACCTAAAACAATATTTGTTGCAGCAAATCCCTTAGCAGCCAATCTTTCGTAGATTTGAACTTGTCTTTCAAGAGTAATGCTATCTCCGTAGATAGCTCCAATATGAGGATCTAATACCTTATATCCTTGCTCATTAATAGTTCCACCAAAGATATCCCAAAGAAGTTCAATTACGCCTTTGACTTCATGTATTGATCTTGGGTCTGAATTGATTCTATCTAAAGTGTAATACTTTCCATCATCACATAATGTAGCATCATTTAATCCACAAATAATATCTACTGGATCTCCAGAATCAGGACGAATTACTAACTTCCCATCACGAGCGAGAATCTCATCTTTTAATGCTGGTAAATATTCTGTAATAAGCCTCCATAAATCAAATGTGTCTGACACAACAGATAGAATTCCTGTTGGGAATATTTTCATCCAATCAGATAACATTTGTTGTTCGCCTACAGTAAATATTTTAGTTGTAGATACGCTATGTTCAGACGCATTAACAGATCCAATTGGCATTTGGTATTTAGGTACATTGTAATAATACCTTGTTGCAGGAATTACTGGCAACGTATCACTACCTAAAAATGACGTAGCATGTCCCATTCCGCTTGAGATCATATCTTCTGGATTTAATCCTCTAGCAGAGAAGTCGTGGCACATCCAAGGCTTCAAAAATGAACGTTCTGGATCAGTCTTGTTAACCCATTCCTCAACATTGCGCTTATATGCCAATGCAATCGTTGCAGATGTGCTTGGTTTCCATGCTAAAGAACTAACTAAAGTTTCTAAATATAAGGTCAACCATGCAAATCCAGCAACTGTATTAACAAATGTCATATGAGGAACATTAGCGTCAGTTTCAATGCCTTCAGGAAGAGACTTTACATTTAAAGGAAGATATCCTAATCTATGTAATTCAACAAAGTGAGTTCCATCATATGGCAATCCTAAATACATTGCCATGTCTTTTGAGAATTCCATCGCAACCTCTTCAGGTTGACTAAAGAAATTGTCTACGAATTCATCATTGATAAATTTCCATACATACTGCTGGCCAAAAGATACTACTTTAGTACATCCCTTTGGAGCATATTTGATTGACCGTGGAATCCAAGTCCCATGTAGGTATTCAGTTCCAGGAGCCAACATCGCTTTATGACCGACCTTATACCCATCCGTTCTGTATAGTGAATTTAATTTAAATCCCATTATTAAAGTTTAATTATTTTACAAATTTCAGTATTATCGCGTTCTTTCTGTTCCCAATCGAAATCAGACCTAATCGAATCTGTTGTATAGATGCCGTCAAAATATTGCGAAAGTTCTTTAAACAACTTTGAAAAGATTCCATGAGTCACAATAAGATAGATTTTTCCACTCCACCCATTGTCCTTTAATTCCCTAGCTATATTAATAAAAGTAGCTCCACCATCACATATGTCATCAATAATAATAACATCATTCTGAATGGTCTTATGTCCAAATATTGGAACTTTAATTTTAGTTAAATTTCCTTCTTCATCGCGGGATTTACTACATACAATAACATCTTTCTTATATCCAATTGCATTCGCAACTTTGTAGATTTTCTTTAATGCACCAGCATCTGGAGATATTAACATTAAATTGTTAAATTTTTCAATATCGATGAATCCTGGCCCAAAGCATATTTCATTAAATACTACTGACTTAACAAATTCTGTATTATCAATAACTCTCAAGTTTTTAATGCATGCAGCTGCTACATCTGAATGAACATCAACAACTGTTACAGACTCAAAATCAAGACTATTAATAATTGGTGCAATTACATCAACAAGATAAGATGTTCCACCTTCTACAAATTGGCGATCACTTCTTGCTCCAAGTAGATATGGAATATATAAGCTAATGTTTTTTATTCCCAATCGTCTAAGCGCTTTAGTAGCACAAATGATTAATTCAAGGTCTTTAAATGAATTAAATCGAGATAAAATCTCAATATTAATGTCATCATATTGAGTTATTGTCAAATCTTGCTGTCCATCTGGAAAGTGAGATATTTTAAATTTTATCTCACTCTCTTCCGGATACATTAAATTTAATATTTTCATTATTTTAAATATATTTTATCCCAATATGTTGTTATAGACTTATCTTCATTCTTCTGAGAGATCACTACTTCTCCATCCAAATGAGAACATCGGCCACCGCAAGCTATTGAGTTTTCATTATTGAAATTAATAATTCCTTCGTTGCCACGTCTAAAGAAATGACCAACCGCATCAACCCTTGAACAATAATTTGTTTTGACTTTACCTGTCAGGTTAATGTCATTAGCCTCAACGGTATCTCCAGACTTCTTTGCTTCAATGAATTTATCCTTTATGTGGGCAATAAGTATGACATGTTTAGCAGTTTTTGCCATCAAATCATACCACTTATCCATCTGCTCGCGGGAGAATTTATATCCATTACCATTAGGCATCTCATGGACAGTCTCAAACTTAGGATCACCCATTTTATAGCGCTCAGTAGTTCCAGGCTTTAAATTAAATCTAGAGCCCATAGATTTACCCATATAATTATATGTTCCAACTATCTCGCTGTACTCGTCCAATTTTGTGATAGTGTCGTATATTACATAATCGTATGGACACCCAGCTTCAATGATAGCTTTGCAAATCTTCTCAAATTCTGGTGGGTTATTTGCCTGAATTACATTCGCCTCAACAAAATCAGCACCACCCGGTTCTAATTCTACTAGAAGTGAATTTGGTAATTGAGCAGTTATACTAGTCTTCCCAGATTTTGGAGAACCATATAATAACATTGTGTTTGGCACCACTGAAACTGGAGCTCTTTTAGTCATTGGTAAAATAAATTTTTCATCACTCACACTTATCTCTCCTATTGTTTAAAATTATTTTTTATACTTCCAAATAAATCCATAAGAAGTTTTACTTCTTCCCCTAAGACAATTACTAATTGGTACATTTCTTATATTTAATAATTTCGCAGCTTCTGTAGCGCTTTTATATTCTTTTATAAAATTACCACTTAAATCATATTGCAGTATAGGGATTCCATTGCCTGCAATTTTATCAATAACACTCATTTTTCTATAAGACCAAATGAACCCATATGCAGAAGCAAACTCATCTCTAGCTGCATAGGAAATCGAACTAGGAAATTTACCATTAACCTCTTTAGCTGCAATTACTGCATTTTCAAAGGTTTTAATATATTCGCCGGTTTCCTTATTGTATTGATATATTAATTTTTCTTTTGGCGGTCTTCTTTTGTTTTCCAAATATTCTTGCTTAATCCTAACACTTAAAGCATGACATTGTTCTTTGGATTTTTTAAATCCAAAAATGCCTTCTCCACCATCAGTTAAATTTAATCCATAATTAGTTTTAGATCTATTGCATTTATAAAATTCAATATAATATCTTTCTAAATATGAAAGCAGTTCATCATTATTTATGTCCTTGCTAATTATTTCTCTTTCAAATATTGACTTCCCATATTTCTCAATAATATGGTTTATTATTTTTCCACTACCATAGTAATTTTCTTTTGCGCCATTATGTTTCCCAATATAACATTCGCCTTTTTTAAAAGATCCAACATCCTTTTTTAATGTAACCTTATAAATGTATCCTTCCACCATATCTTTTGATTTGGAGTAAAGTTACATATTATTTAATTAGCATCAAAATTTATTTTAACTAATTCTCATTACGAATATACCTCATTCCCGACTTTTAAAATCTTAGTTAAATCAATTAATTTCATGTCATATTGTTATTTATTTATTTATTTTTGAATGTTTCCACAAAAACCCACCGGCGGATTTTAATTTCCCAGTGCAACACGAACTTATATTTGGTTGTAATATTCCAGTTTGTCTTTCAGCCTCTTTTGCACATTCATATGATGCAATAAATTTTCCATCTCTATCAAATTGATCAACTGGCACACTATTGTGATGATATTTACCGAAAACTCCAGTCCAATATTTGCTGGTTAAATTATTTTCAACCTTGTGCTTAACATTATCTTCCTTTGATATCCATTCTAAATTATGAATACTGTTCTCAGATTTTATGCCAGAAATGTGATTGACTTCTGGAAGATCATTTGGATTTTCAATAAAAGCATTTGCAACTAGTCTGTGAATGGAAAACATTTTTTGATTGTTATTTTTTACTTAACGCTACAATCTTATATCCATTACCATTATCACATATTGATAATAATCTATTTCTATGTTTACTAAAAACACGACCATAATTACTTATTTGATACATTTCGTAGTCTGGAATACTTTTCCACTCTTCTGTCGTGTTATTTATAAGATTAATATCTCCTATCATATAGTAATGCTATTGAATTTTTGTATTCTTTGATATGTTTTTTCATTAGGATCTCTAGGTAATTCTTCAAAGTAATTACATGCACCTAGAAACATTAATTGAACACTTGCATTACTAAGTCCATCCCTATTCAAATTAACCATCAACTCTCTGTGATTTTTCCCAATTCGTCCTAAATCCCATCCCTCATATTCTGGCAATCCATATGTTGCAGGGTAAAATAATGTAATTAATACATTCGGATCTAAAGCAGTGTGCTTATTATCGCTTAAATCGCGATCGGTAGGTCGAATTTTGTCTAATATTATCTTTCCACCACTAGTATATGCGGCATCTGCTGAGTCTGCTGAAAGTTGCTGAACATTTACTGGTATTCTATTATAATTATTTCTTAGCTCGATGCAATAATTACTGCTAAATGTCTGAATAGCTTGATATATATTCTCTCCCTTTTCTGCATGTAAAATTCCTAAATGGTCTGTGATATCTATTAGGTATTCATTTGGGTTTCTATATACAAATTTATCTTTAACTCTCTTAACACTAATTGATCCATCTTCGTTTTTCCACGGAATTTCTTTATAAGTCCACTCGCCTCTTGACAATGAATCTTCTTGTAGGTTTTTAAAAATTCCAGTTGCGTTTCGAATAGAATCATAAAAAGTTACTTTTTCTTCAAATAGCTTAAGCCAATGTTGAAATTGTGGAGATTTGATTATCGTGATTATATCTTCACCCAAAATATAATCTTTAAATACAGATTGTAATTTTTGTGGAGATATAATAATCCCATAACTTTTAAATAATTTATATGATATTGCTGAAATCCACTTAAGCTCACTTGACATTTCTAACGAATGGTATTTTATAATTGGAACTATGTCTGTGTTATTACGATTAGAATACCACCATTCAAATGGCTCATACATAAATAAGTAGTCTGTAAGTTGAGTTTTCCCAACCTTAGTTCTTGCCCCACACAAATAATATTTACCTTGTTGAATTCCTGGCAATATTGTATTCAATCTTGGAAACGTACTCCACGGTATTGCAATAATATCTCCGTCAATACGTTTCATTCTATTATCCTCAAGCTTTTTAATTACCCTATCTATCATTTCTCCGCATAAATTTCATTAGCTATTGAGCGTATTTGCTTAATATTGAACTCAGAATTGCGAGAATACTCAGCAGACTCAAATCCATCAACTGGAACTTTTGAGAAGCTATCAGAATTAAATATTTTTTTGTGTATTACAGGTCTTCCAATTCCAGAACAAGCATAGAGTGGAATACACATATTTCTACTATCCAGTAGTTCATTTGCTTCAATAACTCCTCGTAATAAGTCTTTAATCTCAGTTCCAGGAAAATAATGATTGCACAATAGGATCAAATCATCTAAGGATCTATTCCGATTTTCAATACATTGTAATTCATCATTATCTGCCCAGAATGTTTTTGGAGATTCCCTTTTTAAATAATCAATTAATAATGAAGCAATTGAATCCACATTCTCAGGAGCCTCTTTATAATAAATAGTTCTCATTTAAATTGTTTATATAGTCCATAAATACAGAAGCAATTATATATAATAAACATTGCTCCCAGTTGATATTCTTCACACCTAAAAGACAATATTGCCCAACCAGTATTTGATATTAGCCAGATGATATAAGATTCTTTTAGATACTTATTGGTATTATACAAATATCCAACAATTGCTATCAATGCAAACAGTAGTTTAATCATTAAAATTTATTCCAAAATGTTTTCAATACTATTTTAATAGTGTATATTATTCCAAATATTAACGCGGCTATTATCGCGCATGAAATAATTAATAAAACCATTTTCATAGTCTAATCTCCATTGATTTAGTTTGTTGTTGCTCAGGTTCCATATTAAGCCATGCCATTAAGCTACTATCTCCATCTTTCTCAATGAAATATGTAGCTATCTGCATTCCTCTATCCATATCAGCCAAAGTAAATCTATTCACATAATTATGAACAGCATCTATTATCTGCTGATCAGAATACTCGCTTAATCCAAAAGATTTATCTAATTTTTTAAGCTTATCTGCTATTGCCTTAACGGTGCCCTTCCATGGGTATTTCCCGCCCTTAGAGCCCTTGGGAAATTGATCCCTAATAGATGTAGCCAATATGGTATAATCACGTCCTACGCCCTCTATTAGCCTTATGGATTTGGTTGTTAAAGTAACACTACTACCATCTATTGAAAGATATTGCTTCTCTTGTAGTGAGAAATAATCAACCTTCCTATCTATATAGTTAATTTGATTATTCTTACCTTTATGATAGATTGATAGTAGTGTTAGATATTCATTGACAGATAAGTCTCTTTTGGATAATTTATCAGTGTCAATTACTATTTGCATATTATTTGGCAATTATCCAGACCTTAATATTGTTGCCTGAATTTGGATTATGTTTAAATCCAGTGAAGCAACTTGCGTCATCAGCCTCACAGAGACTATCCATAGCATTTATTACACGATCGTCTTGATCTGTTGTTGAAAACACTGCAAAAGCCAAAGTTCTTCTATTAATAGCCTCTTTTACTATAGCTTTAAACAAATCGACAACCAAAGTTTCCTCATCTGGATATTCAAATGAATAATCTGATCCCTCAACAGTAGATTCAATCTCTGCCATAAGATTATTTATGCCATTAAATGTTTTTACTCCACAAGAACAGTTAACGTCTCCAGAATCAAGATTATCCCAACCGCTGTCAACTAGATCGAAATTTACACCATTAACTGTAGAATAAGTCTCACTCTCAGCAACGACAATGCCAGCAATGATCTCTTCATACGATGGAACATATGGTGCTGGAGCTACTGGTTTTTCAAATAGTCCAATTGAATAGCGGGCTTCTTTGCCATTGTCGTTCTCACAGCGGAAATATTCTGCCTCTTCGAATGTGTCAACTTGTGTGTCTTCTGCATCAATCAGAATGCCATTATATGATTTACCAACTGTAACATTTTTTGCCTTCTTAGGCGATACTACTAATTTTAATTCTAATTCTCCCATAATAATTTGTTGTTGTTTTGCTTCTTCAATTTTACCATCAAGCAATAATTGTAGGTCAACTTCTTTAAACTCGTGTTTATCAAACATCTCAACCCTCTTGCTCATTGTCATGGTCTTATCTGGATATAGATATAATCCCACTGAGTCATATGGAGCGTTATTGTAAGATCTGTGTGATTCAGATCTATATTTATATCCCAATTCTACCAGCTTGTCGTAGATTGGCTTGACATTGTTGTCATTTCCCCACTCAACTCTTGGAATTCTAACTTTATATCCAGATATTTCTCCTAAATGTAGAAATTCTTGGTATGAGATTTCAGGATTTTCATGCTCATCAAAAACTCCTTGCGCTGTTGGCATGTGTGTAATTTTTCCATCTGAATGCAGGAATATACATTCAGATTCTAATGCAATATATCTTCCATGTGTATCAATCCTCCAACGATACCCAAGCTCATATGCTTTCGCTTGAATAGCTTTGGAAATCTCTCTATTAGGTATTCTAATCTTATAATCCTGCATATTCTATCTTTTTAGATTGCATTTCATAATCTTCTTCTGACATAGCTCTATAAGCCTGCAATGAGTCTTTAGCATCTTGAAGATCTACTTCAAAATACTTAGACATAAGCTCAGCTAGCTTATCATCATCACTACAACCATATTCTAATTGTAATGCATGGATCATGAGTTCTAACTGAGCTTGAGTTTTCTTTATCTTGGTGAAATACATGACTCAATTAAATATATGCCATAATAATGACTTGTTGTTAATAGTCTTTGCATATGCTAATATGGCCTCTCTGCGCTTATTTAAAGCATTACCATATTTAATATACATAGTATCACCCTTACTTGTTTTAAAGGTCTTAAATGACGTAAACCCAAATAAAACAACAGTTACTTTCTTATCTGTCTTGTCGGCAGGAAGTCCATAACTGTTGATTATCTTGATTTTATTTCTGCACTTGCGTAATAACCTTGCTTTCATTAATTAGCGAATTGAGGTTTTCTTACTCTTGTATGATAAACAACTTCATCTTGTCGCCTAACAGTAACTTTTCCAGCCGGAGTAACAGTTTTAATGATCTCTAAAGCAAGCACGTGAATTGGCTTATTTACGAATGTAATAACTTTCTCTCCGCAAATGGTTAATCCAGATGCTTTAATTTGATTTGATATCCTTGGTCTCATAATTGATTTAGATTAATATTTTCAGGAAAATCTTTGGGATTGCATACAATAGTGGCGTCAACCAATAATGAATAATTGTTAATAAGATATTTTATTGTATTATAACTCAATGAATCTCCAGTCAAAATCGAACTTTCTCCGTTTAGTAAAGATTCATTATATTTGAAATTAACGTATGCATTATTAACTGTTGAATCTAGTCTTATTTTTATAGAAGACTGACTTAATTCAAACAAGCAATATTCATTAAGTTTATTCTTAGCATAGAATTTAATCTTAGAATACGACGATTCTGAAGAATTATATCCTCCTACAAAGAAAAATAAATATCCAGATGAAGTTTTCGATGTGGTAGTCTCAACCTTAAATCTGCGCAACTCTGCTTTATTTGAGAACTCAGATTTAGTTATTGGTGTGCTACATGACCAAAATATTAAAATTACTAGTACTAATAGTAAATATTTCATGGCTGTTTGTAAATTATTTTCAACTTATTGTTTTTATCCCAAGATGATGAATAAACACTATCTGGATGTAAAATAAATTCTCTGGATATATGTACATCTTCAATCGATTCAGATTTTAATAAAATATCCATATTTGAATACGAGAAGGTAGTAGAAAATCCATTTAAATTCCAGGTTTCATAAATATAATAATCTTGAATTTCTTGAACCACTAACTCTCCATTTTGATAAACTTCGTCCAATATTGATCTAAAATCTATTCTATGCTCATTAGTGAATTTATTTATTGATTCAGATATCGATTCATTTACACCGATTAGATTCCTAAATGAAAAATCATAAGCAATATCCTTGTAATAATTCATGAATTCCAGCATTTTGTCGTATGTATCGACTCCACCCTTCATCATTACACACTGAATTCTAATTAATCCATTAAAGTTAGATTTAATCCAACTCAACTCATCAATAGATAGTGGTTTTATGCCCATTACTGCATTATTCTCACTTGGAATATGTGAATGCATGCTTATATTAAGAAAGTCTATTTTATGTCTGTTTAACACATTAATATTCTTCTTAATATAATGTCCATTTGTATTTATTGTTAAAAACAAATTAAATTTATCTGTTATAGTTAACAGTTCATCTAATTTTCCAAATAATAGAGGTTCTCCGCCAGTAATTGATGTGGAAAATAATATACCAGCATTATATTGTTCATTAAGAACTTTTTCTGCCATTTTCAGGTATTTATCCTCATCATATTTTATAATTGGATTCTCACTTTCTATACAAAATGGACACTTTGCATTGCAAACATCATTTACTTTCATGTGTAAATGCCACAGCCACTCATCTCCAACGTTACCATATCGGACTAAAACATCCTTGCCAAACAATTGTTTTAACTGTCGACCTTCTGTAGATATATTTAATGGATAATATTCTGGTGGTTCAAATAAGTATTTTGACTTGTCGTTTATTATAGCATACATTATTTGTAAATTATTAAACATGTTAACATCGGGCCACCTCCAGCATTATAGGAATAACATTTGTATTCTTTAATTCTGCCTTTAGTGCCATAGATTTTTACTGGCTTTATCCACTTACATTCGCGTTGTTTCATAACTAACTCAGAATCACACTTAATTACTTTAGCAACAGATGCACCAAGTAATCCAAATATTGGTCTTAAATATGAATCTACAGGTCTTGGATCGTGAGATCTTAGCCCTATTGAGAATATGAATGCTTTGCTTTGTGTAGGAAGACAAGCTTGATCTTTTATTTGCTTTAATAAAGCATTTGATATTACATCAAGATCAGAAGTGCAAGTAAGATCACAATCCATAAACAAACTACCAAATAATTCAATTGACATATAAGAAACATTAACTTTCTTATTATTCTTATATGCTGAATATATATCCATAAACACATCGAGATTTGTTTCGCATATTCTGATTGTATTATCGTTAATGCACTCTCGATAGTTTTTTACATGTCTAGCATGATCTGGCCCAGTTACTATTGTTCCAAACGTTAATGTCTTGGATAGATTTTTCCCTGCAATCTGATAAAACTCAGCCTCTATCTGATGTTTGATAGAAGCCGAGCTAAAATCATGCTTGAAATTTGGATTCATTACTCCAGGATGGTGAATTTGTATTCAACCTTTCCAAACAAATCCTTCACATATTTGTCTACGTGAAATTTGATTTTGATTTTATCTGGCATTCTTTTCCAATAACCAGCAGACATGTCTTTTGGTCTACTGTCGTCAGATAATGCCCAGCGCACGAATTGATTATTCAGGATTGTGTGACTTGAACAGTCATGATACTTAGGCAGCTGAATTGTCTTCAACTGAATTGCTGGAGTTTTAATTTGCTCTCTAGTAATAGAATCTCGTTCGATAGAGATGATTTTTTTACCATCGTTATCAACTTTCTGTGCTGCTTGATAATTGCCCCGTAGAGCAATGCAACCCTCAGTTTTCACTGTCAGGCTGACTTCTGCGTTTGTATATTTCATAATAAAATGAATTCTAATTAAATCCTCCAAAACTGTTTTATTACAATTCTGACCAGCTCAACTGGGATTACATTGATTTTATTCAGCAACTCTTGGGATTTCGAGAGTTATTTGTGATTTCAATAGGACTCGAACCTATATTTCATATCGTAAGGATAAGCGTTCTGCCAATTAAACTATGAAATCTACCTTATTATTAAAACTACCTTAATCTTAATTGTATTTTATTTTCTTTAAGAAAGAATATAATTCCGGTTGCTCAATTTTTGATTCATCGAAATTTGCAAAACTTTGTCTAATCAAAGCTTCAATCGTTTTCTTTGAATCTGAATCTGCATTAACCCATTCGTGATGTAATTTTATAAGTTCCTGACGCTTTCCTTCAATATAGCTTTGTGATTGCTCAAAAACCTCTCTATTGGAATTTTGCTGGGCTTTGCCAACGGTTTTAGTTCCAATTACACCTAAATATCCAAGCCCCAAATAAAGAGCTACAAATAGGATTAATCCTACTGCTATTTTTAAAATAACGTTTATAGTTTTCATTACTCGGTCAGCTTAAATGGCGAAACTAATACCTTTGGCTCAATGTAAACTGGCTTTGGCTCATTTGTTTTTGGATCAATCATCATTAACCAAGTTCCATCAGCTGATGCTGGCATGAATAGCCCATTGGGATCTGCTTGAGGTAGCGTACTGCCATTGCCATAATATTGCTCTGGGTTTGTATATTGTGTTGAATATGGTAATCCATAACCAATACATTTACCTAAAAATACGGGTTTTCCGGTTAATTCAGGAACAATATATGCATAACAGATGAGGTTTTCCTGATCTCGAAGTTCAAGAATCATTTTCATTAATTTTCTCTCTTGAAAATTAACAATAGCTGGCATTCCCACCTGTCTGGTGGCTTCCTGCATTATTTGTTCTTGCTTTTTAGCCAAAACACTATTTGAACTTTGTTCACATCCTGAATTTGACATTAATAAAAATGCCAGTAAAATAACACTTAAATAAATTAATTTTTTCATTGTTGTTTTTTTAATTAGTAATAACAAGGCTAGTCATATTTCTACAACTAGCCTCTATTTGTTAAACCTTGATTCGTTACTATCAAGTCTTCAGTCATTACAACTCTCTGACACTTTTAACTAATATATTTTAACACCTTTCTTCTTGATTACAGCCCAGATTTCAGTTCTGGTAGACTTTGGACACTGACATGTTTTTAATGCCCTTATAAGTGCCAATTTGCGTCCAGTTTTCTTACAGAATTGATCACCATGGCCTGCTTTTGCAATTCCACTTGCAATAACATTACCATTGTTGTCAATCAACTGACAAATTGTTTCTTTAGTGGTAGTGTTATGATGCCAATCTACCATTAATGAATCGTTAATTCTCATGATTTTATGCTTTAATAGTTAATTTAATTAAAAAATACCGCCCATTTTCACCTGCGGATTAATATACATCACTCGACACATAGCTGTATATGGTGAGATGGAATTTCTGACGTCAAGAATCCATCGAGCTCAGTTCTGCGTATGCTATCTATATTCACCGGATCTATTCACATTTTCACTTACTTTTCTATCAGAGTAAGTCCCGTGACAGGAGCGATCTATAAATAGTAGTGGCTATGCTGGCGCAACGTCTAAAATATTTCTATATCATAATCATAGCCACAATTGGGACAGTGATCATAATTATCGTCATGAATTTGCCCGCAATTAGGGCATTTAAGTTGTTTGTCTGACATATTACCAATAAATTATACTTAGTGCAATAAGCAATACAACACATAAAACTGCATGAAATGCAACATATAATCCGCTGTATTGTTTCATCAATAAAGGATCTAATTTATGCTTTGTCGCATCTTTAATTGAATAATAACTCCACAATATGTATAGAATTATTAGTAATGGAATAATTATATATCTCATGATTATAATTTATTAGTTCTCCAATCAGTATTTGATTTATAATTATAATATCCAGGCTCTTTCTGCAATGTCTTACAGGCACACATTAAGAATATAGATATTATTAATCCAATTAATAGATGAAATAGAGAATGCTTGGTTAAATAATTAAGTTTTCTATTCATAGATAAATAAAGCTTTTTTAATTTCTTCTTCTCCAAGAATTTTTATTGCGTCCTTAGCAGAATCTTTTAAATAAAAGTAAACATCTGATCTTTGATATCTGAAATGAGCATCAATTGACAGTAATTTGCTATCCCAATTATAATAAATAAACCATTTAGATTTCATTGGGTCATTCCAATCTAATTTATTTTTACCATTCAAATATTCAGCAACGTTGCGAAGCTTATTGTAAGCCATTAGACATTCTAATTGCTCTTTAGATGTAGCATTATTGGTATACTTACATTGAGATTCAGATACATTATTATTATGACTAATCGTACCATTATACTCTGTAAAATAAATTAATCTATTTATAAATAAATTTTTAGCTATATAATCATAGTTTAGTTCTTTCTTCTCTATAGGTTTAAATTCAATAATACCTATAGAGAGATCAGATTTACTTTGATCAATTTCAAATCCTTCTGGAATGTTAATTTCTATTTTGTTCATATTGTTGTTATTTTTAATATCCAAACTTCTACCCAAATTAATAAAAGAGTAAAATTGTAAATGTAAGTAGGTGTATTAAAATACTCTTTTAATCTCCACATTGATGTGTTACATGTTAATTCTTGAAATCTAATCAGATTAACGTATAATACTATTAATATAAATGCTAATATCATAATTTATTTATTTAAAATTAGTTGATAATTTATTCTCTGTATCTATAGGAAATATTCTCTACGTTCCTATAGATGAAAAACAAACAGCAATTATTGTCTAAGGATAGTCTCTTAGATTTTGCCTCATATTTTATCTTACTCCACCGAAGATGAGTAATTAGAGTTTGACAACCATCACCTGTTTCAAAAACAACAAAATCCGTTTGTTTATATTTTAAATAATGACTGATAATCTGACTTAAGCTTTCTATGCTACCAAATTTACCAGATAGTACTTTAAGATTGTAGTATCAATCATTAATAAGAATAGTAACAAGTAATAGAGATATTCCATTCCATATAGAATATTAATTCGACAACGGACTTCTGTATTTAAATAAGATTTAACCTCAACCTCCATCTGATTTTCCCAGATTATTACTTGTTACCAATAAGATTTAAGTAAGTTCTAATAAGGTTGCACCTTAATATCACAATCCCTAGAGCTATAATATGCAATTGGATTAGAACTTACTAATATTTTAAAATCAGTTAGTTTACTATGATTGCTCACTGGAGTTACTATAGATAACCAGATGTCACTTTCACAATATTAGATTTGCGATCTAATGAGCTAACTGATTTATACTTTTAAATATTTTATATCACATTTAATTGCATAATCAAATAGTAATTTAAATTCATCTAGATTTAAATCGCACAATCTTAGTTTATCGAACTGATTAAATATCGTTTGTTTGTTATCTTGCTCATTCCAATCAAGCAGGTAGTAATAAATCCTTGATGGAACTTTAGTATTATCTGCTAGATCTTTCATGGATAATCACATTTAGATAGTAATAAGTGATATAAAAAAATAATAGCCAATCCAATTAAGGACTAGCTATTATTAATTGTAAACAATTTTCGATTATGCAGGAATATCATCCGCAACTTCAACTGGCGAAGGTTCTGCAACCGATGGTGCAGTTAGGTCAACCAGACCACGAACGCCATTGCGAGCTAATGCTTGCTGTGCCATAACGCGGGCTTGCTCACGCAGGATGTAGTCTTCGAGCTTTTCATTCTGGCTCAATACTTTATTTAAATCGTCAACTACAATGTTTCCATTGTTTGTGATAGTCAAATTGATGACTTCATTACGATTATTACTCAATGCACGAGGGCTGAAATGTAATACATTGCCTTCGTCATCCTTGCGGAAATATGTACCCTTGGCTGCCTCGAATGCTGCCAATTCTTCTGCTGTGCCAGTCACATGATATACAAATACTGGACTACCTGTTTTTTGCGATCTGTAATAAGACGCTAATTTTGCTTTCAACATAATTATTTGTTTTTGTTTGTTAATAAATACTTAATAAAATTCGCTATAATCATTATAGCATAAATTGGTGCGAATGATATCGCAAATAAAGACTCCAAACAACTTGTATATCTATCTTGATGATAAATGAATACTAAGTTCAAAAAGGCTAAAAATAGCCACGCGATGATAATGATAAATGCAGTCATCTCTTCCTAAAGATTATGTCCAATGTGATTACTAATAACGATAACATTGCAAATGATGCAATATATGACTCGTGATAAACCAAGATAGCCATAACGACGGACAAGAAGACTGCAACTATCAATGATAACTTAATCTTGGTTCTCATGGTAGTTAATTTTCAGATTCTGCTAATGACTTGACCTCAGCTGCTGTGAGTATCATGCCGTGAAATAAATACAATCTCATAATGATTGTTGTTTTGTTAGTTAATTGATATGATTGGCTTTGTCTCAGCAACCAAGGCTTGGTACCAATCTTGAGCATGTCTGGTAAATTAAATTGGGGAAATAATATCCGCTGCTATAACTAAACCATAGCAAACAACTGCCCCAATCAACATAATTGCGCAATATTTTAATGTTGTTTTCATGTCAAATTAGCTATTATTGACGATGCTGTTAAAAATTGATTATTTTAAATGAGGGATTAATGGGGGTGATGGGATATCTCTCCCTCTCACACTCTCATTATCAGCGCATTACGCAACTCTAAGATTACGTTCGATCCAAGTTTTGAATGATAGATTGCGGATGAACTTTGGTAATCCACCTAGTTGTGTCCTAGCGAATCTACTCTTGCGATGGCCATTATATTCTGCTGATTCTGCTGGCGTGTGCTTACTGATCTTAGTAGATGATGGATTAGGATTTTGTAGTCCCCTATTAATACGATTTAATTTACGACTGATTGATTGCATAATGTTATTATTTAAATGTTAATAAATGACTGATAAACACACATAGTTAGACGAACTTGGATTAGCGCGAATAACATGAGCGATAGCCTAGGGAGTCTTATAGTACTTCTACTATCTGCAAAAATAAGTTTGCTGGATATGAGGAATAGGTTGTTATTTAAATTCTTGCGTTATATTCCATTATAGTTTATGCTGCTCTCAGGATGCCTAAAACTCTAACAACCTATTCTAATAAATCATCTGGATATGGGAATAATGTTATTTTATCTCATACTAAGAAATCTTATTGTAATAAAAAACTCGGATGTCAGGCTATTGAGAATTAATGTACACGAACAAACCTATGACAAATTAACTAAGACCAATCAAACAAACCTATGAAATACAGTAGTGCCTGACACCCAAGTAATATTATCTATGACTATTAAAGTAGTCTAAGGCTTTATTATACTCATCAACTGTTATTACAGTATTATTGCGCATATATTGGCCTTTCTTCTGCTGGTAGACAAGTTTATTGCCTGACTTACCATAGATGTAAAATTGTACGATCATGATATTTGATTTAGATTGTTAATACAAAATAACGACTAGTGGGTGCTCGACTTACACTTAGATGAAGCATAGCCTATCGTTAGATTACTATGTCATTTCTGCGAGCACACTGTCGTAAAAATATAATGCAGCCAACCCGACCTCTATGCTTTAGCAATGAGCGATCAACTGCATTATAGCGGCATTAATGGTTGAATAGTTCTGTTAGGTACCTACATGATTTGATACGACTAAAGCAACATTAACGCCAAGAGTTAGTAAAGGTGAATCGCCCCTTGAATTCGCCTCGAACAATGTGATGACCCAATAGACCCGGGGTAATCGCCCAATCGAAAATGATGACGGGGCGAAATGGAGTGTTACTCCCTCCTCACATTAATCATCACAATTCTAAAATTTTTTATCATCAAATTTTTTTTTAACCAAAATAGCTATGGGAGGATCGAAAATACTTGCTAAAATATTTTGACTTAATAAATAATGTTAGTATATTTGCGCTGTCAGGACTCCTCTATGAGTTATTCACCAAGACAACTTGGTTAGACATCGGATAGTAGTTGCGGCCTTGTGATAATAGGTATACATAGCGATGAGGTTTCTCCGGTACTGACGAAACTGATTTTATCAGGTACTATCTAGTAAGTCGAGGGCTCGCAGCCAATAGAGAGGCAGATGTGGTAATAGCGAGACGATTCCGTCAAAGATACGGTAGCTGGGGAATGAGATGATCACACTCGCTTAGATAGGACGATAAAATACTATTTTAGAACTTGGCCATTAAGGCGAAGTCTTAGAGATTTTTTTGCTCTAATCTTAAATAAATAGTATTAATTACTTTGTAGTTGTCTTAATAGTTTATATCTTTGTATTAGAAATTTTAAATATAATTATATGGAAGGCGTTAAGAGTACGAGTTTTTTGAAGTTTGAGAGTATGAATGATTATGTTGCTGGATTGTCAAGTTTTACTGAGATGTTGGATCAGTGGGTATCCAAGGCTGACAATGGTTATGATAGGCAATATAATATTGAAAGGCATGATGATGATTTAAAGTTCGAGGTTGAACTAACTGTTACACCGCATCAATCTTGACCTCCCAAGTTATCTAGATAATTCTTACAGATTCTGATATGGATTTTGTAAGTTGATCCCAGGCAACTATTCTGTTTGGGATTTTTTTTTGATTATATGTAAAAATAATTTCAATTTTTCTTTGATATTAAATATTAAGCATTTATCTTTGTAGTGTAATTAAATTGATTGATATGATTGCTTACAAATTGTTTAGAGAGTTGAAGGATGGAAGTATATCTCCATTATTTATTAATAAGAAGGCTAGATTAAAAATAAATGAATGGTTAAAGTCAGAGAGTCATCCAACAAAAGGGTTTGCTTATAGGCAGGGATGGCACTGTACACTACAGCCAATTGCTCCACATTTGAGCACGAATGGTAGATCTTGGTATAGGGTTGAGATAGACGATTATAAGTTTTACAATAGACCAGAGTCTCAGGGTGGAACTTGGGTTCTTGCAGATATGATGAAAATTTTAAATAAAGTATAAATATGGATAGAGTTGTGTTTTATATTGAATTTAAGTTCAGAAAGTTTATATTTAAGATCAATAAACTATATGGATTTTATAAGCTGTATAAAGATTGGTGTAGATTATTTAATGAAATATCTGAAGAAAAATATAGAGAGCAATATGATAAAACCTTTTTATAAAAATTTAAAAGTTGGAGATAGGGTTTTAATTAAAAAACTAAACAGGTGTGGTGATGTTAATAAAATATTACCAAATACATTTATTCAATTTCCTTGGAGTTATCCAAATTATTTAGTTTCTGTTGGGCTATATGAAAATAATGTGTTTAAAAGAAGTGAATTAAAACTTGTAAAATAATTAAATATGCCGAAGTACAAATGTATTAATGAAGAATGTTCTGAGTTTGATAAGGTAATCTCAGAGTCTAGAACTAGAATAACAATTGTAAATGGACTTGCTATCGACAAATATAGTTTATGTCCAGAGTGCGGTAAGGATAGGGATGTTGTTAGAGAGCCTGGTATGACAACAAATATTGCTGGGACTAATGATCAGCGTAATAGGATGATGAATCAATAACCTTTCCCTCATATTCAGAAATCTTACTTTAATAAAAACCACTATGGGAGAGAAGACTAAAATGTATAATGATATTCCAGTTGAGTTTTGTAGAAATGTACTATGCTGCTCACTGAATATAGTTGAGGATGAAGATGGTGCGGTTTACTGCAAGGACTGCGGTTGCACTAAGATAGATAAGGCTCACATTAGTTTGTGGGAGGAGTATTACATAATGGCTCACGGTGATAAATTGCTAAATAAGAAGCGAGATGACACAACCGAGTAATGTTAATAGAGCTATAATAAAATGTACTAGAGATTCAGTATGCAAGGAGTTCTTAGATTTGCTTAAAAGTCTACATGGATTGTCAGAGTCTGAAATATTACTTGCATCTAAATTTCTAGAGAAAAGAATTGAACTGAAAGAGAAGATTACAGACGATGAATTGATTGATGAATACTTACAGTCGTCTAAGGTGAGATCTTCAATTAAAGAGGCTGCAAACATAAAGAATACGGCGTTATTTCAGAACATGATGAGCTCATTGCGCAGGAAAGGATTCTTTGTTGATGGTGATAAGATTGCTAAGCCATTTATACCAAATATTAATAAAGACTCTAAGTTTTTTAAGATTGAATTTATTTTAAAGATAGACGATGGACAAAGTTCTTGAGAAAATAATTATAGATGTATCTAAGAAATATTCAGTTGATCCAAAAGAGGTTGAACGAGTATTGAATAGTCCATATAAGATGATGAGAGAATATATTCAAAAGCTTGAACTTAAAGGAAAGACATTTGAAGAATGTGAGGGAATGAAGACTAACTTTAACATGCCAGTATTATTTAAGGCTTATTTAAATCAATATAAATTAAATGAATTAAATGGAAGAGAACCAGAGAGAGATTCAGATTGCTGCGATGGATGATGTGAAGAATGTCGCAATTAAGTTTGCAAAGTATGTAATGTTTAAACATAGTTATGAAAATATTGCTGATTATTATGATGATTTTTTAATGGATGAATATAAAATTAAGGAGAAGTAAATTATGAGTGGAAGTAAATTAAAAGCAATGCCAATGTTCAACTACATGTTCTTGACATGTAATAAGAAGGAAAGATCTAAAGGTGGAATTATTTTAACTGGAGATGATGTAATTAACATTAGACAGACAGTACTAAAATGTGGAGACTCAGTGCGAACATTAAAACCTGGATATGAGGTAGAGATTGATCCAAGGCCTTACTTTGTTAAGAACTGGAAAAACCAGAACTCTCCTACATTAGACGAAGAAGTTCATAAACAGACAGTTGGAATAGCGTGGCCTATTGAGGAAATTGATGGGATTGAAGTTATGGTAGTACCTGACAATCACATTAGATATTACTGGCCTTTAGAAGAGTCTGGAGTTGAACTAAGTACTATTGTAGATTCAAATGGAATTAAGATTACAAAGTAATATGAAGAAAACACTCACCGTACTATTAATGATTATTACTATGTGTGCATTTGCACAAGATAAGAAAGCAATCAATGGCAATGAAGGAAAACCAAATGGAACGCCTGTAGGAGATTCTGTTAAGCAGGAAAAACTTAATGTTGAATCAGAGAGAGCAAAGGCTCAGGAGGCAATAACGAACTTATCAAAATACTATGATATATCAGAAGAGGGATCTTTGTATCCAAAAGGTACATTTCCACGCAAGCAGGATACAACAAAAATAGTTGTACTATGTTCAACATTGGATAAGGTTACTGGAGAGGATGGTTCTGAATTTACTAATCCAAAAATTATTCAAAAAGTAATGTATGTTATCAATAAACCCAATTCGCTTCAATCATATATCTATCTAGATGAGAATAAAAAGCCAGTAACTAAAGATTATATTTTTTGGCAAACTAAAGAATTTCCTAAAAAATAATTGCTAGATTAAAAATTGCCCTCAGAGATGGGGGCTTTTTTTATTGGTATATAATAACTACATTTGTCATATAATATTTTAAATATGATGTAATGATTACCGAAGAAGAAATTCTCGCCCAAGGATTCACTAAGATAGATGATTGGTCTACTGATATAGTTGATTCGTATGCATATGTTGTCAAACGACTAGATAAAGGTCGCAATGTGTTAAATGTCTACAGACTTGACAGATTGATAGACTCAGATTATTTTGAATTAACATCAACACTACAAAGGGAGAGAGATTATAAATTAAGAACATTTGGATATAATGGTGATATTCTAACTGATGAAGAGTTATTTGATTGGATGGAATTAGCCAGAGAGCAAAATAGAAAACAATAGTAATGCATCTATTACAGTTTAATAAAGAATCATATGAAGTGCAGGTTACTGAGGAGGTAACAATTCTTGCACCATTTAAAAAGATCTTAAGTAGAGACAGATCTAAAACGAAGGACAATGCTATTAAGGAAATAACATTTGTGTATTTCTTCAGTGATATCACTTCTCCATATCAAGCGATTATAGATCTTCAAGAAAGAACCGATGAAATTCGTAAGGATATAGAGTTACCCAAGAATTGGAAGCCAGACTCTATTGTAAAGGATGCAATAGAATTCTATCAACAGCGTTCTAAGACTGTTATACACAGTTTGTATGATGCAGCAATGATAGCAGCCTCTGCAATTAATGATGTCTTTAAGGACGCCAAAAACCTCATAAATGACAGTGATGATAAAATAGCATCGGCGCAGAAGGTTATTATGGCTCTAGAGAAAGTCCCTAAAGTAATGGCGAATTTGCGAGAGGCAGAGAAAGAACTTATTAGGCAGATTGAAGATAAGGAAGGCAAGAAGATTGGAAGTAAGGCGTTTAATGTTTTTGAGGAAGGTATAAGTGTAGATTAATATTATGGAAGAAAAAAACTTTAAGAATTATAAGTTTATGGTTCCAATGTATGGGTGGCCAATAGATTTATATTATGGTAAGGCGTCAGATGTTAAGGAATATGTTGAGAATAAGTGGGGAGTTTGCTTTGATAATTTTGATGGATACTGTAATGGATATACTTCTATTATGGGAAAGTTATGCAAGAACCATAAGGAATTAAATATGTTTTTCTTCATATCCAGTGAAACTGAGAAGTTTAGTCCTGAGAGTGGAGTTAACGGAATTCACACTATACATCACGAAGCAATCCATTGTGCTTGGTTTATATTAGATTACGTTGGAGTACATATTAGCGAAGAGAATCACGAGGCGCTAACGTATCTTGAGGGGTATATTGCAAAGACTGTACATAATAAAATTTTGCAATGGAAGAAGTAAGTGAATTCATAAAGACAAATAAATATCAAACTTCACTAACTGAAGAACTTAGATCTTCTTTGCATAAAGAGGTTTGGAACGATTTAATAGAATTTATTGATTCTGTTAAGTTTATTAATTGGCTTATTCAACCAGAGAACGTTAGAGGATTCGCTAAAGATAGACAAAAAGAAACTGAATTCTATAATGATGGAAGGATAAGTGTTGATATAACAAAACCACACATATTGGAAAATATGGACTTCTTTAGAGAAAGAGCACTATTCTTTGAGAAGCATGGTAGATATACTCACTTAAGACCAAACTCAAATCCTAAATCAGAGTTTGCACAGTTTTGGAAGGAAGAATTAAGACGTTGGAAGTATGGATTAGTTAGAGAGTCTGATGGAGAATGGATTCCTGGTGGGTTCTACTTTTATCTAAACTATAGTCCCATATGGGTGAACAAAGCGCTATCAGATAATACTGGAAAAAAAGTTAAGGGTGATAGAAAGAAACACTTTCCAAATGTTTGGTTAGGCGATTATCTATTCTTTCACTACTTAGATCAAGCAAAGAATAGTGGTGCTCATGCTAAGATGTTAAAAACTAGGGGAATCGGAGCCGAACAGCCTCACAGTGAGATAGTTAAGACTTTTTGTGGGGATAAAAAGGTTGGAGATGTTGTTGTAGGAGATAAATTAATTGGAATAGATGGGAAGGAAACTACTGTTATTGATATTTATCCACAGGGAGAGAAAGATGTATATGAAGTTGAATTGCTTGATAAAAGAAAAATCAGATGTGGAATTGATCATTTGTGGTATGTTAATGACTTAACTGTAAAACGTATTCGCGCAGTGAAACTGTCAGAAATGATAGAGAAAGGATTAACATGGAGTATAAACAAAGGAAGAAACGTTGCGTATAAGTATAAAATTCCCAAACTAAATACAGTAGAATATCCTGATGTTAATCTTCCAATAGATCCATATGTACTTGGAGCACTACTTGGTGATGGAGCATTGACAGGCAACAATATTAGAATTGCAACTAACGATGAATTTATAATAGAAGAATTCAGTAGAAGATTGCCTAATTACTCATTTAATAGAGATAAAACTAATAATAATTATCTAATTGTTGATAATAATAGGTTTTTAAAAAATGAATATAATGAAAAATATGAGAATTCTAAATATGGAATCAATAAATTAAAGAGAGATATTAGATGTCTTAATCTTGATGTTGCAACTGGAGAAAAATTTATTCCAGAGATATATTTAAGAAGTGGATTTAATCAACGACTAGAATTGCTTCAAGGGCTGATGGATACCGATGGAAGTATTAGTGCTAATGGAATGATGGAGTTTTCAAATTCTAATTATAAGTTAATACAGGATGTTGCGAGTCTATGTAGAAGTCTTGGTATAAAGGCAACAATTGGATTTGGAAGACCTCCAAGAAAAAAAATGTTTGGAGATAAAGAGTGTGATATAAAACAAGAATACAGGATATATATAAATACTAATCTTGTAATATTTAAACTTCCAAGAAAAGTTAATAGGTGCAGGGATAAAAAACTATTTGACGAATATCCAATTGTGAGTATTAAAAAATTGGGTTATAAAGAAAAGTCATCTTGTTTTTTGGTTGATAATGAGACACATACTTATTTAACGGGAGATTATGTGCCAACGCACAATAGTTACAAGCTAGCATCACTATCTCCACGTAATATGTATATAGAGCCAGGTCTTCCAAACTTTCATTTAGCATCTGATAAATCATTTTTGGATGGAGAGAAGGGAGTTTATGGTAAGGTTCTTGATGTATTAGACTGGATTGCAGATAGCACTCCATTGCCAAAAATGAGGCTAATTAATAGCCCTAGATCAAGAGAAGTTCAACTTGGGTATGCAGATGAGTATGGAGTGAAAAAAGGTCTTAAATCGTCTGTATATGGCATTAGTTTGAAGGATAATCCAGATAAGGCTCGTGGTGTTCGAGGGCCACTGATTCATTATGAAGAAGATGGGCTATTCCCAAATCTTGAGAAAGCATGGTCTGTTAATAGAAAGGCTGTTGAGGATGGTGATATTGTATATGGACAGATGTGCGCTCTTGGAACTGGTGGTACAGAAGGTGCTGATTTTGAGGGTTCTGAGAAGTTATTTAGAAATCCATTGGCATATAATATTTATGGAATCCCTAATGTATTTGATAAGAATTCAAATGGAGAATCGCTGTGTGGATTCTTTTGGGGTGCTTATCTAAATAGATCTAGGTGTTATGATGAGATTAATGGAGAGCCAGATGTAGTAAAGGCATTGGTTGAAATCCTTAATGATAGATTTGTAGTTAAATACAATTCATCTGATCCATCAGTGATAACACAGAAGCTAGCAGAGGAGCCAATTACTCCATCTGAAGCAGTTATGAGGACATCTGGAACAATATTCCCAGTGGCAGACTTGAAGGACTATCGAGACTCTGTTAGAATACAAGGCCAGAGATATTTTGACGCACACTATGTTGGAGAATTAGTGGCTACTAATAAGGGAATAGAATGGAAACCATCAAATGATGTTTATCCTATACGAAGATTTCCTACTGGTACAGATAAGCCAGAGGGTGCTATTGAGATATTTGAGATGCCAAAAACAGATCATAATGGAAAGATAGATCCAAATAGATACATTGCTGGCATTGATCCTATTGATGACGACCACTCTGGAACAGACTCATTGGCATCAATAATGATAATGGATTTATATACAGATAGAATTGTTGCAGAATTTACTGGGAGGCCAAAATTTGCAAATGACTTCTATGAGATATGCCGAAGAATGCTGCTGTTCTATAATGCTAAAGCTAACTACGAAAATGACAAGAAGGGATTATTCGCATATTTTGATCAAAAACGTTGCTTGCATTTATTGTGCGAGACTCCACAAATTCTTAGAGACATGGAGTATGTTAAAGTTGCAACCTTTGGCAATAAGTCGCGTGGGACAAACTCTGGCAAAATGATTAATGCTTGGGGTCGTAGGCTTCAGAAGGACTGGATGCAATCAGTTGCTACTGCACAAGATTATGATGAGAATGGAGAGCAAATTGGCGTTAAACTTAACATGCATACAATAAGGGGTATAGCGTATGTAGAAGAATTGATAGCATGGAATCCAGATATAAACGCCGACCGTGTTAGTTGCGCAGGTATGCTTATGATATACAGAGAAGATAGATTAAAATATTTAACCAAGGGTTCATCAAATAAAGATGATGATGAAGATGATGGATTTCTTGGTGAATATGGTAAAAACTTCGAAAATGCTTATGATAGTCAAATTAGCTATGAAAAGTGGCAAGTTGATTTCTGATTAAACATCCAATTAAATTGATTTAAGTAAATTTGTAAACTTATAGAATTCATAAATTATGATACAAACATCTGGCTTTCCAAGACAGAAACTACCATCATCGCAGAAAGGAATTGAATGGCGTAAGCAGCATCTTAATTGGGCTGATAAAAATAGTTATCTATTTAATTCAAGTGTGCGCAGATCGTTGCGTGGCAAGAAGATAAACTATGACCTATTCAATGGAATCCTGCATGAGGAAGATATGAAGAAAACCCTTAATCCAATGAATAAACTCGTTGGATTAATTCCTAGAGATATTCAGCACTATTCAATAATTAACAATCCTCTAAATGTATTAATTGGTGAAGAATCTCGTCGTAGACATGACTATATTGTAAAAGTGTGCAATGATGACGCGGTATCTTCAATAGAGCAACAGAAGGTTAATGAGGCGCAACAGCGCATAATCGATGTTATAACAAATGAAGGCTTATCTGAGGAAGAGGCCAAATCTGAGATTGAAAACGTTCAACAGTATTTTAACTACAGATGGCAAGATCTTAGAGAAAAACGTGCCAATTGGCTTCTTAAACACTATATGAAGGAGCTGTTTTTTGACTTCAAGATGAACCAAGGATTCAAAGATGTTCTTATTGCATCAGAGGAGATATATCAGTTCGATATAAGAAGCAATGAGCCAATCATGGAGGTGTTAAATCCAAGAAAGGTTTATACATTAAGGTCTGGTTATTCTTCTAAAATAGAAGACTCAGACATTATCATACTTGATGATTATTGGTCTCCATCTAAGATTATAGATGTGTATTACAATGATCTTAAGGATAGTGATGTTGAGTATATAGAGAGTATTAGTAATGCTAATCTTATACAAACCGATGAGATGGGTAACATCGAAGAGCGTAATGCATTCTTGTATTCTCCACTTATCACAGAAGATAATCTTGAAAATTCAGTAGATACCTTTGTTTGGATGGGCAATAACTTCGCAGGATTACCTAATTCCTCATATGTAGATAATATGGGTAACGTAAGGGTTTTGCGCATTTATTGGAAGTCAAAACGCAAGGTTAAGAAAGTTAAATCATACGATCCTCAAACTGGAGAAGAATTATATTCATTTAGAGATGAGACATATAAGATTAATCCCTTCTTAGGAGAAGAATCTGAGGATTTATGGATTAATGAAATTTGGGAAGGAACTAAGATTGGTAAGGAAGTATATGTAAATATGAGGCCTAGACCAATTCAATACCTTCGTATGAATAATGTGTCTGAGTGTCATGCTGGGATTATTGGTCAAGTCTATAATACAAATCAGGCTAAACCAGTATCATTGCTGGATAGGATGAAGCCATATCAATATATGTTTGATGCAGTTAAAGATAGACTCAATAAGACTATCGCAAAGAACTATGGTAAAATCCTAGAGTTAGATAAGGCAAGAATGCCTGCTGGATGGGACTATCAGAAGTGGTTGTACTTTGTAGAGCAAGATAACATCTCTGTAGTAGATAGCTTCAAGGAAGGCACTAAGGGCGTTGCTACTGGTAAACTTGCTGGGAATTTCAATACATCCGGAAGACCATTAGACTTAGAGGTTGGCAATTCAATACAATTATACATTAATCTTCTTGAATATTTAAAGAATGAAATGTATGAGATTTCTGGAGTATCTAAACAACGTCAGGGTCAGATTGAAAATCGTGAGACTGTTGGTGGCATAGAGCGGGCTGTTTCGCAGTCTTCTCACATCACTGAAGAGCTTTTTACAATACATGACAATGTGCGTAAGCGCTGTTTAATGGCATTGCTAGAAACGGCTAAAATTGCCCTAAAAGGACGTAATAAGAAAATACAATATCTCACTGACGATAGAGTTATGGCCATGTTAGATGTTGATGGTGATGAGTTTTCCGAAATGGACTATGACATCATTGTTGATAATGACATGGGAGATCTGGAATTGAAGCAAAAGTTAGAATCTCTCGCTCAAGCTGGAATTCAGAATCAAATGATATCATTCTCCACTGTAATGAAAATATTTACAGATCCATCTCTAACATCTATAATGAGGAGAATTGAGAATGATGAGGCTAACATGCAGCAATCTAAACAACAAGAACGCGAAGATAATGCTAAAAATGTTCAGGCTCAAATACAATCGCAAGAGAAGATCGAACAATTAAGAATGCAACTTGAAGATCTTAAAAACCAAAGAGATAACGAGACTAAACTACAGGTAGCGTTGATTGGCAAGGAGGGGCAGTACTCAGAACAAGATCAGAAAGATTTTGAGAAACTTCAATTGCAAAGAGAGAAATTACAGCAGGATTATGATTTAAAAATGAAGGATCTTGACGAAAAAATTAGACATAATCAATCTGTTGAATCGATACAAAGAAATAAACCCAAAACTTCAAATAAATAAAAATTATGAGTCAAATAACAAAAGGTCAAAATAGGCAGTATAGAACTCAATTTGGCGCAGGTGCTAAATATATCGTAGATTCTACTCATGCATTGCCTGCTGGAGTAGTATGTAACAAAATACAAGTACTTGTTACAACTGCAACATTTGCATGCGTAGATGCATCGGCAGTGTCTGGATCAGGAGCATATCCAGCAGTATTGACTGTTGGTACTGAAATATATGGAACTTTTTCTGGAGTTAGCGTTAGTGCTGGAACATTAATTTGTACAACAATCTAACTATGAATATACTAAGCGACTTCTTTTCCTCTGACACGTGGAGCGACATCTCTGCTCGGGTAATTGCAACATTTTCATTGAGCGGTGTTGCCACAGTTACAAATGCTGCGGCTCAACCATTAAGTTCAGATTTAATTGTGAAATCAACAACGATAACAGACTTGATACAAATATTTACACTCATATCTTATGGTGTCTCAATACTAGTTGGAACAACAGTATTGTGTAGATTCGTATTGTGGTTAAAGGATCGAAATAAACATAAATAATATGGCAAATATTGTTATATACGCTACATCAAATTCAGATCAAACTGGAGTGGTTCTTACAGATAAAACTGATTGGACTGCACTTGGAGTTCCTAGGACTACTCTCACTATAATAAGATTAGATTTATTTGGTCAATCTCTAGTGACCCCAAAATATACATATACATTATCATCAGCAGAAAGACTCACGTATGTAAATAGCGGAAAGGTTGAGATACTATTCTTAAGTTTATCTGGATCGATAAATATTTCTGATGGATGGTGGAGTTTGTATGTTAATGGCAATGCTGGTGCTTATACTAGTAATTATAGTGGATTTGGAATATATGCAGACATTACATATGCTGTATTTTCTCAAATAAACAGTCTGCATACTCCAGAAGAAACTAAATATAATGCCGAGAAATTTTGTAGATACGCAATCTATTTAAAAGGACTTGGATATCTTGATACAACCAATGTAAACTCTAGAGATATTAAGTTTACCAAAAGATTGCTATCTTTGCAGAAAATGTTATTACCTATTTAATATGATAACACAGGAAATTTTAAATACCGAGTTAGATTTAGCTAAGAAGATATATATCTATTATCTAGATAAATTGGCTGCATATGAGTCAGTTGGAAGCAATAGATATATGTCTTGGTATAAAGATTTGTGTGTATTGTATTATCTAACTGATCAATTACAACTAGTTCGTTTTGATAATGGACTTATGTATATTGGATCTCAAGAAATCGATGAAGATGATTTTTCCACCATAACAAGAAATATTAGAGAATTCATTGATTATGATGTTAGAGATTTGGTATATGCCGAATTAGATGCTGATGGAAAGATTAAAGACTTCTATTCATCAAATCCAGCAACCCCACCAGTTATTGTATCATATCAGCAGTTTAATGAAAACTGGCAGTCTGTATTAATAACCGTTACTGAAGATAACAGGACTGAATTTACAGTGCCATTTAATATTGCAAATGTTGACACGAATGCTCTTATTGTAACTGTAAGTACAGATAGTAACCCAATACCAGTTGTTTCAATGGGATCAGAAGGTGTAACTTTTGTTGGTTCTACAATGTATTGGCACACATACTATAATGTTAAAGCTGGAGATATAATTAGAATTCAATATCTAGTAATAAGTTAATATGGAATTTAGAACAATAAGACAAACATCGCATATTGATGGAGTAAATAAAAATCCAGGATTAAGTGAGCATAACAAAGCTCTCGTATGGGATAATGATTTACAGAAAGTTAAATATGTATTATATAGTGGTCAAGTTGCAAATTCAAATATATCAGATGGATTTGTTACTAAAGGTAACGACGCTACTTCTGGAGAATATATTTGGAAACTTGATATTAATAAAAATCCAGCATGGCGCAAGGAGGAGTATTTAAAGACTATAACGAAGTCTGGGAATCACTCTATATTTACAATGAATTCTGGATCAACAATAGAAGTTCCATTTGGTGCTTTAGCATGGGTGGATACATTGTCTAGTGCTGTGACTAGCGTGTTCGGAAGAACTGGAGTTGTAACTGCACAATCTGGAGACTATACTGCATCACAGATAACAAATGCTTTTGATAAAACAATAGATGATTTAGATGATATAAAAGAAGGAGCTGTAAATAAACACTTCACTGCTACGGATAAATCAAATCTAAATCTCAACACTGTTGCAAGACATTCTCATTCAAATAAATCTATATTAGATTTAATAACTGATGCTGGAGGTGGAGTTATTCCAACTGCTGGTCAAATTTATGAATGGGATACTTTTACTGATGCAGATAAATTAAATATAATAAATACTATTGTTGCATTTATTAAAAATAATACTGGCATTACGTGGACTTATGACAACATTTTATTAACATTTACTCCTACTATAAATTTAGGAGCTTTCACCACTGATAATCTTCCCGCTGGTAATATTAATAAATATTACATAGAAAGTGCATATAAAAATGTTTTTACTATAGTACTTCCAGCAAATTCTACTGTGGCAGGAAGATGTTCTGCTCCAATACACTTACCGACAGGATGGTCTGTCGCTGCTAGTGGAAGTGGAGTTGACTTATTAGTGACTCATAATTTAGGAAGAAAAGTTGTTGATGTTAAAGTTTTCTCTGTGGATGGAACTTCTGGCGCAGAGAGGATGTTGCTAAATAACGCAGCATATTCAGGTGTTGTAGATCCAACAAATTTGAATGATTCAGTAATAATAGAAGCGCTAGCAACGATAACGACAAACATAGTTATTCATATTACGTTAGCAAGTCTAATTGTATAATATCTTAATATGGACGAGAGAATATATCTACCAACAATTGCATGGAGATCATATGCAACTGATGTTATATTGCATTCTGAGGAAACTGAATTAAATCCAGCACAATATATCTTATCCCTATATCCAGTAGATGTAAATGAACTTGGTGCTCAAGATGCAACTAAAGAGGTTGGGTTTTGGGTTAAGGATTTCATTGGTCATACATATAGGGTTCTTGAGGTAAATTATGGATCTAATTCAAAGAAGATTAGAATAGAAGATGGACTTAGATGTGGTAAAGGGCCGCAATCTGGCCAACAATGTATTATATATAAATCTGTTGGTGATGGAGATTCTCCATACCTAGCTCCAATATATTACAGGCATTTAGATAAATCTGCGCTAGAATATAGTCGACAATTTGAATTAGATATATTATGGAGACAAAGCATTAAGGTTCCATTCTCAAACCAAGTCAAGCCAACCATATCAAATTACCAATCTACATATGCGCCTATAATGGGCCAAAATCCAAGTTTTAATTTAGTTTTAGACGTTGATGGTACTACTAAGTGGGTTAAGCTATCTGAGCCTATTCTAGGCTATATAAATGGCCTATTAGACAGTGTTGTTTTTGACTTGGATGGAGAGCCATTATCAGGATATATAAAAATAATTAGATAATTATGAGAAGATTATTATTAATATTAGCATTATTAATTTCTGCCTTAGTAAATGCGCAGGATATTAAACCAATAAGTCCAAATTTCAAACCGTTACAAAGTCCTTCGTTTAGTTATTTTACAACAGATTCAACTGTTTGGATATATAAAGGAGCAACTTACGGATGGACTAAATTGGTTAATGCAAAAGATTTAAAAGATACGATAAAGTATTATGTTCCGTATATAGGAGCATTAAAAAATGTTGATCTTGGGAATAAGAGAATAACTTCAACAAAACAACGTCTACCTTTATTCAACGGAGCATGTGTAATTCCTACAATTCTTGATAATGGAGATGGAACAATCACGGTTGGTAGCGGAGAATACCATTTGTCAACACAAGCAGATGGGAAAGGAACCGAAAGCTTTGTTATATCAGGAGGATTATTTTCACTTACAGACAACACCACCAATTATCTAGTCGCTGATTATAATTCTGGCACTCCTATTCTTCACGTTATAACGGATGTTAATTTGATAAATGAAACTACTGTGATTCCTATCTATACTGCATATCGTAGTGGGATTGCATTACACTTCCAAAACTGGGATGCTTTGGGAGTTGCACTAGCAAATAAAGTACATCAAAGTATCGTTAAGACACAGAGATATCGTAGAGAATCAGGATTGGCATTATCAGAATACGGTACTCGTAATTTATCCTTAACTTCAGGCCGAGTATGGGTTGGTGCTGTCCCAATATCAGTAGATGCTATTGCTACTGCAACAGATAATATTAGATTATTTTATCATTCTGCTGGTAATTGGGTATATACAACACAGACCCAATATGATAATACACAATACGATAATGGTACAAATTTAGTAACTCTAACGTCTAACAGATATGCTGTAAGCTGGATATTTAGAGGAATTGAGAGTCAAAAACATTTATATGTTGTTCTCGGTACTGGAGATTATACACTAGCACAAGCACAAGACGCGAAACTTCCATCCATTCCTACAGCTATTTCCAGTCATGCAATGCTTGTTGGAAAGTTGATTGTACAGCGAGATGCGACTACGGCGACTTCTATCCAATCAGCTTTTGATACTCAATTTTCAACAGCAACACCAAACGCTCACAATGATTTAACTGGTAGAGATGTATCAGACGTTCATCCGGCTGGTTCTATTACATTTACACCTTCTGGTACAATTAGTTCAACAACAGTTGCAGCAGCAATAACAGAATTAGATACAGAGAAAGAACCTGTATTTTCTAAAGGTGATTTATCGAGTGGCTCTACTGCCCTATCAATTAGTAATGGAACTGGTAGATTAGTTGGAAGTGCTACGTCTACTATATCTGTATCTTCAGGATATGTAATCCCTACAACTACACAAATAAGCCAAATTCATCCTCAAGGAACAGATATACAAGCACCAACAAGAGTAGGTGATGTAATTGGCTTAACACAAACAACAACAACTATTTCAATTTCTGATAAAGCACCTGCTAGTGGTAGCGGTAATTACATACAGAATGGGACAAATACACAGACTGCAAGTTATAACATAGATGGAACGGCAAAATCTAATGAGGTAAAAATAAATTATTTATCAAAACAAAATAGAACTGATATAAATTATGTATTTGAAGGAGATTCTAGAACTGCCATTGGGACATATTCTACAATAGATTGGCCTCAATACTTAAGTGGTTTTAGTAATTTTGTAAATACAGGAAATTTTTATAATGTAGCGACAGGAGGCGATGGAATACCCAATATAGTATCGAATTACGCAAGTGAAGTATATCCCAAAAGGCCAAATGGGACTACCATAAAAGAATCATATTTATTTGTTCTAATCGGAATAAATGATTTAACAGCATCTAATCCAAACGCCTCCGATCTAGCAACTCAATTAATTAATTATTGCAATACGGCTACCAACGATGGTTTTAGGGTGGTATTGTTTACGACGTTTTATAGACAAGATTTTACCACAATACAAGAAATAGCAAGAAAACAATTTAATGAATTATTAAGAGCTAATTCTACTGGATATTATTCTTTAATAGATTTAGAAAATTTATTTCCTCCGTCCTCATCAAGTTATTTTTATATTGATGCTGTTCATTTAAAATCTATTGGTAATTTTTTTATTGCAAAACTTGTAAATTCATTATTTCCATTGGGTAATTCTGGAAATTCAATATTAAATAGAATTACTGAAAATGATGTAATTACCCCATCATCAGGAGAATATAAAATAAATGGATCGCAATTAATAAATTCTACTCAAAACATACCATTTCAAATAAAAACCACAGCAAATGAAGTATATGTTAATTTAAAGTCAAGTGGCAGCGATAGTTTTTATGGAACATTACTAAGGAATACGGGCAATGATTTTGGGATATATCACGGTAATGGTGTTGGTAATAGTTTATATATAAATGGAACAACTAAAGAAGCCACTTTCGCATCCACTATCCAATCCACAACCGGAAAGTTTACCAACCTAACAGACGGGTATATTCCTTACCATATTTCAGATGCTAGTGGATTGGGGGATAGTCCTATCTCAGTAAATTCAGGGCAGGTTCAAATAAACACAAATGGGATAGCTGGTAAATTTAATGTCGGCGGATTAACTGTTTTAGGCAGCACGATAGACCCTTCCGAATCAAGGATATTAAATATTACAGATGATGCAAAATTAGTACTATCTTCAGACAAGATATTTAGTAACAATCCGGGATCAGAATTATTATTTTCAGGAAGATATAGAGGCGATAATCCTTATCAAATGACATTTGGTTCTATTAGTGGATTCAAAGAGAATGTTTACGAATATTCAGTAGATGGTTATTTATCGCTAAAAACAAACAGTAATTCTGGAGGACTTACTGAAAAAATGAGAATTACCAGTTCTGGCAACGTAGGCATAGGCTACTCAACAGGTACAGAAATAACAAACAATAAACTTGCAGTAAATGGTGGTGGTTATTTCAATGGACAAATAACATCCACAACTGCAAAATTCACTACAGGCGCATCAGCCAATACCCTATTTGTAGGTGATGCTACTGGACTAGGTTCTTGGAATACAGTAAATACAGCAATAGGTGGAAATGCTTTAATTAATGGGTCTCTCCCATATTGGGATGGCAGTAAACTTGCAAATAGTGGTGTTACTCAAAATGGAACAATCACAGGTATATATTATGGAAAGTTAAGCTTATCTGGGAATCAAGGTATAAGTTTGGGATTTGATATAGATTCTTATTCAGCAGGAGGTCTGTCGTTATATTCAAAATCTGGGAATGGTGGTATATTTATAAATGACAATGGTGCTGTAAAAATCAATAATCTTGCAGGAACGGGCACACGCCTAACTACAGCATCAAGTGATGGAACTTTGGGAACTTTGGGGAATGGAACTGGATATTTGCAGAATGATGGTAGTGGGAATATGAATTTTAACTATCCAGAAATAACGTCATTAAGAACAACAGGGACATCTGCAAATCAAGTTCCTATTAGTAATGGTAGTAATGGTGTTAATATGAGTGCTTTGAAGACTATTAATGGTAGTTCATTATTCGGTAGTGGTGATTTAATTTTAGGAGGGGGAAATGTATCTAATACAGGAACTCCAATTTCAAATCAGATTCCAATTTGGACAAATGCAACTACAATAAAAGGTACGACAAATTTAACATGGAATACAGATAATAGTACGTATCATTACTTAAATATAAGTTCACCTTCACCATCATTATATTTGACAGATTCTGATTACGCATCTCCATTAAGACAAGGATTTATAGGATATAATGGTTCTAATGCTGATTTATATCTATATCAGTATTTTAATAATGTAACTTATGCTCTGGCTTCATTTAGACCTACTGAAACTTATTTATATACAATACAACCAGCATCTACATCACAAGTATTATACTACAATAGTTCATCTGGTCAAGTTACTTATGGGTCAGCTCCATCAGGTGGTGGTATGACATATCCTACTGGTTCTGGGTTAGCAGTAGTAAATTCTGGAACTTCTTGGGGTACTACTATTTCTTTACCTAATGATGCTAGTCAATATTTAAGAGGAAATGGTACATGGGGAACACCTACATTTACAAGTCAATGGAATAATGGAACTTATGGTATAGATTATCAAGCTAATGGTGTTGGAATAGGAAGAACTGCAATTCAAAATTATAGATTATCAATAGAAAGTAGTACGGCGGACGTTCCAGCACTATATATTAGAAATACAAATTCTAGCGGTCATGGTATTTGGTGTTATGCTGGAAGTTCTTCGTCTCAATCTGGATTATATGTAGGTAACTATGCACAAACTCAAAGTTTTTTAGATGTTAGGTCTAATGGTGAAATTTGGCTGGCAAGCATCCCTTCAACTACCCCATTATCAAATGTACTTTACTACGATACTTCAACTCATTCAGTGAAATATGGTGCTACTCCTAGTGGTGGTGGAGGTTCTGGTACAGTCACATCGTTTAGTGCTGGTAGTTTAAGCCCATTATTTACCACATCTGTAGCGAACAATACAACAACGCCAGCACTTAGTTTTTCATTATCAACGGCAGGATCTTATACAGTATTTGGAAATCAAACGGCAGGAACCAATTATCCATCCTTCGGTAAATTAAATATAAATACAATAGATGCAAGTGGAACACCGAGTAGTAGTACTTATTTAAGGGGCGATGGGAGTTGGAGTACAAATCCCGGATATACTAATTATTGGCAAGCAGGAAGTGGATATATAGCTCCTGCAACAATAACAAACAAAGTATTAATAGGATCGACATCAGATGCAGGATCGTATATTTTACAAGTAAGTGGTGATTCGAGAATAGATGGTGGTGAATTATTAATAAATACAACGAGTGATAATGGTGTAAGGGTTCAATCGTCAGGAAGTGGATATAATGCTTTCGATGGAACGTCCAATAGTGCTGATGCCGCGTTGTTGAAATCTTCTTATTCTACATCGAATGATTCTCAATCAATATTAAGAATAACAAGATTGACAACAGGTACAGCATCATCTGGCATAGGTGGCCATATATCGTTTTATAATGAAAATTCTAACGGATCAGTTTCTGAATCTGGTAGATTTGGATCGTTTCTTTCTAATGTAACATTTGGAAGTCAAACAGGTGTATTTTCTTGGAGTTTGCCGTATAACGGATCTATAACTGAAAAAATGACGTTATCTACCACTGGAACTTCAACCATCGGAGCGGTTTTAAAACTTGCCCCATCCGATGCCGCTCCAGCTTCACCGACTGAGGGAATGATTTATTCAAATTCAACTGATCATCACTTATATTTTTATAATGGAACAACTTGGAAACAATTAGATAATTAACATTTAAAAAATAACAACAATGAAAAATTTACTTTTTATCACATTATTAACACGAAAGATTTAACGAATGTTCAGATTGAAAGCCTAATTAAAAGGAAAATAACAGTTAGTATTCAGATAAGAAAGATTGTTAATTTTATTAAAAAAATTACTAAGAAAATGTCATTTTGATATTATTAAATTAAAAGGTATTTTTGCACAAACTATAATATTTTACTATGAAAGATTTTATTAAAAAATGGTGGTTTAAATTTAAAACATGGTTTATTTCTGGAGAAGAACAAGCTAGGAAAATTACTGAGGTTGCAATATCTGTAACTGATGTTGTTAAGGCAATAACAGATTCTCCATTAGATGACATTCTTGCAGAGGTTGCTAAAGCAGCAATTCCAGGAAAGGCTGATGATGTTATTATCAATAAGATTATGAGTGAAGTTCCAATTGTTTTGCCAAAAGTTATTTCAGAACTTGCTATAATCGATGGACTGTTGGCAGATGGAACTGTTGAGCAAAAAGCAGAGTATATTCTATCTAAGATTAAATTTGCTTCTGATGAACAGAAAAATCTATTTGCGCACAATCTATGTACTGCATTAGTACAAGCACTATCTGACGGTAAATTCACATTCGGAGAAGCAGTTGTTCTTTCTGAAATGGTATATCAAGAATTAAAACAAAACAAACAATAATATCATGTTAATAATATTAGGTATTTTTTCGGGCCTAGGAGCCAAAATTACAGGTGGTATCGTTGCGATGATATCAACTATAGGAGTAGTAAAGAAGTGGGCTCTAATCGCCGATAAAGCTGCTAAATTCGTAGCTAAATGGACTAAGACTATATATGTAGAAATTCAAGAGCATTCATGTATTTTACTGGATATAAGTAACGCGTCTCAACTTGTTGACGATGCAATTAATGCAGATGCTAAAATTAATTATTCCACATTAAAGGAAGCAATTGATGCTGGCAAAAAAGTAGTAGTTAAACTACAGGATGCAGTAATGGAATTTAAACCACAATCTAAATAACATAAATGAAAACCAGTCAGCTAGGAATTGATTTGATAAAGCATTATGAGGGAGTATTTTTAACGCCTTATCTATGTCCAGCAAATGTAGTTACTTGTGGAATTGGGCATGTTATAAGAGATAATAATGGTGAGGCATACAAAGGCGATGGTGGTTTAACTGAAGTTCTTAAATCAATTAAATCAATAACTGAAGATCAAGCAGTAGAATGGTTGAAGGATGATTTAGTAGAAGCTGAATCTCAATTAAATAAGCTTAATCTAAATTTAAAGCAGTATGAATTTGATGCATTGATATCATTCATATTTAATTGTGGGTTTAGAAATTTTGAGCAAAGCAGACTTCTTCGTATGGTAAAGACTAGAATTGGTGATATAGAATATGCATTTAGTCTGTGGAATAAATCAAGTGGCAAAGTTTTACCAGGATTAGTTGCTCGCAGAAAATCTGAATGGGTACTATTCTCAACTGGAGAATTGAAGTTCTTTAACTAATTTAGCCATAAGACATCTCTTCTCTATACTAAGCCAACTTGCTGTATAGTAGAAGCTATCTAATTTTGTAATACTACTTTAAAATAAATACAATGGAAGATTTAAAAACCGAAAACAAAGAGTTTGAATTTTGTGCAATCCCTAAAGAGTTTGTACTAAGTAAGTTATCTGAACTTGAGTCTAAATATAAAGATCTAGTTGAAGAATATAACTTCTGGAAGAATGTAATTTCGTCTCAGGTTAATATTATTGACGAAACTGTAGAAACTGAAAAAACTGAGGAAAATGTCTAATTTAGCTATGTAACGACTTTTTGATTCACGTCAAAAATGTATATAGTATATTTTTTATTAATTATAATGTTATAAATTTGTAGAAGAATTATGAGTAAGGGAATGGAGATTTTTAATAATGATGATTATTCAGAAGACTTTCTTGAGTTTGATGAAAATCTCTTATTAGACGACGGCAAAGACATCGATGAGAACGATGATCCAGCCAAACAAAAAGAGCCCGTTAAATCGGATAAAAATGACCAAAAACAGGACGCTAATAATGCGGACGATGATGATGTAGATAATGAAGAGGATTCGGAAGAACTAGAAGTATTGCTCCCCTCTAGAAAGAGCGTTAATAAAGATACTGATTCGAATTCTTCTACTCTCAGTCCAAAGTTTTTTTCTTCCTTAGTGCAAGCTCTGAAGGAGGGGGGTATTTTAGAAGATGTTGAAGACAAAGATATTAAATCGCAAGAAGACTTCTTTAGTGTACTTGAAGAAAGTATTAAAGCTAGAGAATTTGCAGATTTAGATGAAAATCAAAAGCAGTACTTAGATGCCTTAAGATCTGGTATTCCACATGAAGATATTGTGACTCACCAGAGAAATATAGAGGCATACAACTCTATCACTGACGATGTAATCTCAGAGGAGTCTACAGATGGAGAAGATCTTCGTAGAACTATCATAATGAATAATTTTATTGGTAAAGGTTTTAATGAAGCTAAGGCTAAGAAATTAACTGATAAAATATTTGATTCTGGTGAAGATGTTGATGAGGCCAGAGAGGCTCTAAATGAATTAAAGACTATCGAGAAACAACAGTTTGAGGCTGAAAAGCAATCTAGAGCAGCACAGAAGGCTGCACAAGCAAAAGCCGAGAAAGAGTCTATCGAGAAACTTAATAAGATCGTTAAAGACACGAATGAGATTATTCCCGGAATGAAAATTCCACAGACTTTAAAGAAAACATTATTAAG
>JAEHJW020006237.1_pt1 | contig 99033 bp, 119 predicted proteins | sample 9271431 | NCBI WGS metagenome assembly JAEHJW02
GGTGGCGGCGCACCATAAGCCTATCCGGGATAAAGCCATTTTCCGGTACAGCAACGCCGACCGGGCGAGAGTTCGGGGTAAGCGGTCGCCTTATCATGTTGCAAAGCGGCAAGTCGTCTGACTGAATATCAGGCGCACATATTCGGAGAGTGAGGGATGCGGCAAACCCATCTGGCTGTAAACCAGACGCCCAAAGCACTGCGCGGTTCGATTCCGTGGCTCTCCACCAATTTAGACTTGGAGCGTTGCCAGAGTGGTTGATTGGCACTGATTGGAAATCAGTTGGTCGGGAAACCGGCACGAAGGTTCGAACCCTTCACGCTCCGCCAAAAACCCCTGTCCTCCAGGTTAATGAGGCGCTTTCAGGGTGATGCCTGGACTGATTTATCAGAGAATAGACGCTACGAGTGCGATAACTGTGTGGATAGTCGTTCGGCGATCGACTGGAACTAACGCTGCTGGCAGAATGTCGGAGAATCCCCAGCCAAGGATACCGTCCTGTAATAAGCCACAGGTCTTGTCAGTCACGATCCGCCCAAATGGGGCAACAGTGGGACAAGAGGAAAAAGCCAGGCGCCGGGTGGTTCCGGTGCCGACCCTAATTCCTGACCGAGGTATCCTCCACAACGGAGATATAATGGGTCTAGAAGTAATAGGCAGACTGTCTGGGAAGTTGGCTTAGAAGCAGCCATCTTTTAAAGAGTAGCCCGCCATCCTTGTCAGGGGCTTAAACTTACGGCAGCGTCTTCAGGACGACCTGTAGGTGTATGCACACCGCTTCGCATAACCACAAATGACCTTGCGAACCCAATCATAATACTCTTCGAGCTTAGTTCTGTTTTACGGAAGAGTTGCGGGGGTGATAACAGAACGGTAGAAGCCAGGCTTTTGGCGTGAAAGCACACCATTCAGTCTGCCTATTATTTTTCGCACGATTGGCCGATTGGTTTTAGGCAGCAGGCTGCAACCCTGCGCAAGTCGGTTCGATTCCGGCATCGTGCTCCAATCTGCGGGTTTGGGCCTGAAAGCGATACCGTTTTCAGGTAGACCAGGTGAGCTCGAAGCTCACGACCCGCGCCTATCATGGAAGTGTGGCAGAGCCCGGTTGATTGCACCAGTCTCGAAAACTGGAGGCCTGAAAGGGTCCGCAGGTTCAAATCCTGCCACTTCCGCCAATTGAAGTAGAGAGTATTCAGGTGTGGTCGTAGCTCAACTGGTAGAGCCACAGGTTGTGATCCTGTTTGTTACGGGTTCGAGTCCCGCCGGCCACCCCTAAATACTTTTTTGAGGAATCGTCCAATGGCAGGACACGAGACTCTGAATCTCGTTATGTAGGTTCGACCCCTACTTCCTCAGCCAATTTGCTCTTATCTAGCTAGCGGTCTAGGCGACTGGCCTTTCAAGTCAGGGACACGGGTTCGAATCCCGTTAGGAGCACCAATTAAGGGCCTTTAGCTCATCTGGGAGAGCGTCTGCCTTGCAAGCAGAGGGTGGCCGGTTCAAGTCCGGCAAGGTCCACCAATTTGCTCGTTTAGTTTAACGGTAGAACGCCGGCTTTATATCCCGGAAGCGCCAGATTAGCGCGTAGCGAGGGTTCGACTCCCTCAACGAGCACCAAATATGCGCCTTTAATTCAACTGGTAGAATACCGGACTTTTAATCCGGGGGTTGTGGGTTCAACTCCCACAGGGCGCACCAAACAACGTAGTAGATTTGCCCAAGTGGTGGAATGGCAGACACACCTGTCTCAAAAGCAGGCGCTGAAAAGCATGCCGGTTCGAATCCGGCCTCGGGTACCAATACGCAGTGATAGCTCAGCTGGTAGAGCGCCGGTTTGAAGAACCGGGCGTCGCAGGTTCGATTCCTGTTCGCTGCACCAATTCGTTTTTACTCCCTGAAAACCAAGGAGGCCGCATGCAAGAAATAGTTCCCGTCCCTCAGCAGACCGTTTCAGCCCATACCGTTCAGCCGCAATCGACGGAACAGGCCTGGGAGATGTTCCAGCTGATGTTTGCGGAAGTCGTGGCCGAAGCTGAGGGAATCCTCACAAACTGGGATCGTACCAACATTCGCAGCGAGCTGGCGGCCAAAAACGAATTCTCACGAAGAACCCAGGCTTACGCAAAGAAACACGGCCGACTGGATGTCCCGCTTTGTTCGCTAGGTTCCAGCAAGGCTGTCCGGGAACTGGCCCGAAGCTCCGTTCTAGACAAGTTGCGTAGTTCTAACTGAAGTGCTATACTTTATCCGTGAATCGGGAGAATCTTTCTACCTAAGCCCGGCAGGTTTTGGTATGGGAGGCCCTCCCCTAAGGGGGAATCGCAGGCATGCGATGAACCCTGCCATAGTCGTCTAGGGGTAAGGACGATGATCCGATCTGCGTTCGACTCGCGGACAGGCGCAGCAAACGCCTGAGTGCGGACAAAGGTGATAGACGCTGGGTTCGAGTCCCAGCCTGTGGAATTTTTTCGATGCAAGGTCTTGGTGATCTTGTTTTGGGCATAAAGCTCAATGGTCGAGCAGGCGCCTCTAAAACGCTGAGTAGCGGGTTCGATTCCCGTTGTGCCCTCCAATTTTTTCTTTAATGGAGTATTCCTGATGATGTAGGTTGTTATTCGCGGTCCGCCATAAAACAGACGAATTACCGGTAATTCACTTATCTTTTGTCTTTTTATGGAGTAAAAACCTCATGGATCACTTTTTTGAATCATCCGAACACTACAAAGCTTTTCGCGCTGCATGGAAAGCCGCTTGCCACCACCCCGAAATCAGGCTCCACGCCCGGGACTATGCGTTATATGCATTGCTTCGTGGTAGAAGTTTGAATCTGCAATTTCCACCGGTGACGAACCCGGTCAAACTGGCGAATGGCCAATCTCAGTCTGGTACCCAGGAACGGGCAGTAGCCGAACTCTCCTGGAAGAGACGCGAAGACGTGTTATTGCCGTATGCGGGGACGGTTTCATTGGAAATGCTTAGGGCGGCCATCGAACGGTATAAGGCTTCCGACAATGGTTGATTGTTCGAAGATCCCTTACGTGTACGTGGTTATCCGGACCGATATTCCGGTAGAGCATCAAATCACTCAGGCCTGCCATGCGGCGCTGGAAATTGGTTTCGACCACTCCCGCCCGCAAGGGCCTCCGGTGCATCTGATTACGCTGGCCGCGCAGGATGCGGAAGACCTATGTCGTCAGGCTGAACGCCTGGAGCAAGCTGGCATCGATTATCATCTGTTTTTTGAGCCGGACGAGCAGAACGGGGCCGTTTTAGGTCACACGGCTTTAGCCTCTGTTCCGATACAGGGGGCGCATCGCCGATTGTTCAGTCGACGCCCGCTTTGGCGAACACCGTCGCAAGACCGGGATTAACCACTGGAGGGACGCATGGCGAGTCATCAACTTATAGCGGAAACTGAAGACAGGAAGATCTTTATCGTAAAACCTGGCCACTTTCTGGAGTCATTGAAGATGGCCTGGTATGTCCTGCGTTATCCGGAAAAGGCCCCCGTGCTGATGATCGTATATAAAGATTGGGCCAATCAGCATTTAAAGGCCCTGTCCCCACTTAACGCCGACTTAGCTCAGACGGTAGAGCGCCTGTCTTGTAAGCAGGATGTCGCCGGTTCAATTCCGGCAGTCGGCTCCAATTTGTCGATGAATGAAGAAAAAATGTCGCAGGAAAACCAGACCGAACTGGATCCGTTGAAAGCTGAAAATCGCCAATTGAAGCAAGACTATAACGGTCTTTTAGATATGACGGTTCGAATTTTGGCCGGATTTTCCATGACTAGTCATAATCAGGAATTATCCGAGTTGGTCAGCAAGTTACAAAAACAACGGAAATCGTTGTAACGATTTATTCAGGGTTCGTCTAATGGCAGGACGCGGGCTTTTGGGACCCGTTATCGTGGTTCGAGTCCACGCCCCTGATCCAGATACGGAAGTGTGGCAGAGTGGTTTAATGCACCGGCTTTGAACACCGGAGGCTGTAACACGGTCCATGGGTTCGAATCCCATCACTTCCTCCAATTTCCAGGAGATATCGCTTGATACTCTTGGGATCCGCAGTTGGCGCGGGTTTGGCGTACGACAAGCAAAGTCCAGCAAGCCGAGACTTACCCGACGGGGATCCTCAGCTTCTTTCTCCCGTCAAAAAAGAGGTTCCTCGGGGCCTCGACTGCTTCACCTCCAGGAAAGCTTTTATGGCTGAGGTGACCCGGCGAATAAACCAGCTTGATCTGGTAACCAGGGGCTCTGGTAGCGTTGAGTGAAACCGTCAATGTATAGGGGTATGTTCCATTTTGGAACCGATGCCCAAACGGTTGAGCCGCTGCATCGACGATGGGCGCAGGCTTATCGGTGGTTGGTTCGTTCGATCCGGTGAGTGAGCAAGCGAACTAGACTTGGATTGTGTGGGGGTCCTTGTCGAAAGTTATTCCGGCCGATCGCTTGGCCGGAAAGCCCACACCCAATTTGAACAGAGCGAAGGCTGGCGATGGCAAATCAAAAGGGAGGCATATCCCGTAAGGGGACTCCCGGCCATTATGATTATTGCATTTTTGCTTGCCCACACACTGATACCCATTCTTCTCTAGAACGGCGCATAACGGTCTGGTCAGAATTTCGAAACTCCCCCGGGTCCACCAATTATCAGGAGCAACCATTTATGCTGAACAGAAAGTCTACGTCGAATGATGGCATGGTGCTGGATGCGCTGCTCTATGCGCATGAACTGCACAAAGGCCAGGTTCGTAAAGGGTCTAACCTGCCCTACATCTCCCATCCCGTGGCCGTGAGCTATCTTGTGGCCCAGTATAAACGTTCCAAGCACCTGGCTGACTTGATCACCGCTGCTTTATTGCACGATCTGGTGGAAGACACTACGGCCACCCTGGTCGATATCGAGAAACGGTTTTCACCGATGGTGGCCGGGCTGGTTCATGAGTTGACTTCGGATCGCAACGAAATTGAGCGCCTGGGGAAACTGGCCTATCTTCAACAAAAGTTTCTGAAGTTAAGTAAATATGCCCTGGTAATCAAACTGGCCGATCGCCTGCACAATGTATCTGATCAACCGACGGAGCAGACCCTGGCCGATACTCTTATTCTGATGAATTACCTGGAACAGCACCGGGAATTAACCCGAACGCAGGAACAGCTGGTCGATCAGATCGTTAAAACCTGTTTTCGAAAACAGTCCCCTCAGGTTGACGCGTAGCCTTTCCACGGAGAGAACCATGATTCCAGAAAATGAGGCGGGCTTACCCCATGCCGGGCCAAGGGATGAGGAGGCTGACCGTATAAACGAAGCTGTCCGGATATTCAAAGGACGACCGGACCTGCCCATTTTTGCTTGTGCCTGCCTGGGACCCCGCACCGGGGAACCTGAGTGTCCTTGCCGGATGGCCCGGATCATAAAGGTCCAGGACGTGTACTACCAGATCGTCATGAATGGACGCGGCCAGGTGTCGGCAAAACGGTACCAAAAACTGGGGTAATTTCCGCTTCTGGCATTGTCTGTTTCTATATTCTCAGGTATACTATCCATATTCTAGAAAGAAGCTTGAAACCGGAGATTCCATGCAGGACGAAATCGCCATCTTCCATTAGATTATTCACTAATGGAGCGATCGAATGAACAAAAAAGCAGTGCCTGTGCCGGCCCTGGTAAAAGGCTGGTGGCTTCGAGACAGAAATGGCTATCTGTTTGGCCCGTATACGGACTTTAAAGAAATTCGCGGCATTTTAGGGGCTAACCGTGTTGGCTTCAGATTTGCAACGGATGCTTCCGGTCTTCCTTGTTTTGAGTATGTCATGGAAGATTGGGAGGGTCATCGTATAGAGCCCGACGAATGGGTTACGGAACAAATTGAACTTCGTCGAAGCCGGCTACGTGAAAACTGGTTCAACACCTACCGCCGCCATGTGTATCGCCGTGGGCCGGTTGAAGGTATTGGCCACGCCTACGGGTGGCACCGTTGTCGGAACGCGAACCTGGGCCGTAAGGTCCGAGATATCGGTCATGGTTGCGTCGAAGACGGGGAGCCCCCGCTTCGCGTAAAACTGCGCAATTCGGTTCAGGTCGGAACCTGGGGAGATTATCCGCTGCGGTATCGTACCAGGAATTGGAAAGCCTACCGAAAGCACCAGTGGCATGATTGAGGGGGCCTATATTAAGCATCAAACGCATCGTTAGCTCAACAGGCAGAGCACTCGATCGATAATCGAGAGGTTGATGGTTCAAATCCATCACGATGCACCAATTTCGGACAATTAGCTCAGTTGGAAGAGCGAGGGACTCATAAGCCCTAGGTCGCCGGTTCGATCCCGGCATTGTCCACCAATTTACGCGGGAATAGCTCAGTGGTAGAGCGCAACCTTGCCAAGGTTGATGTCGCGGGTTCGAATCCCGTTTCCCGCTCCAATTCAGTATCCAGAGGGAGGATCGGCTATGCCTTTGCTATTTGCATTACTGGGGATTGTCATCACCATAGCCACCCTCATGGCCCTGGTGTTAGGGGCAGGACTAGGCCTGATCTTTCTGATCTGGGAGCTCTATCGACTGGTGATTCCTTACTTTTTCGGGAGTTTTGTACCGGCCGTGCATTCCCCGGGATATAGCCTGGTTTATCCCCATTTCTGGCCATTCGTCGGGTTATGGATACTTCTGACTATTTTGTTGTCAATGCTGGGTGGAGTCCGTCTGATCCGTTGTAAGTCACAGACTGACTCCTGAGAGATGCCCAAGTGGTGGAATGGCAGACACGGGGGTTTTAAACGCCCTTGACTTACGTCATGCGGGTTCAAGTCCCGCCTTGGGTACCAATTCGCTCCTCTAGCCCAATCGGTAGAGGCTCTAGGTTCAGAATCTAGACAGTCCCGGTTCGAATCCGGGGAGGAGCACCAAATTTAGGTACGTTAGCCTGTACCTTTGATTCGCGCCTTTAGCTCAACCGGCAGAGCATCGGACTCTTAATCCGAGGGTTGCAGGTTCGAAGCCTGCAGGGCGCACCAATTTTCCGCTTGTAGCTCAACTGAATAGAGTATCTGGCTACGAACCAGAAGGCTGCAGGTTTGAATCCTGCCAAGCGGACCATTAACAGAACCAGTGCTGGCACTAGCCACCAGGAGGTTATCATGCAGCTGTCCAACTTGAATTTAGTAGTTCACCATGAGGTCAATACGCAAGGTCGAGATTTTATCGTAGGTGATCTGCATGGCTGCGTAGGAATGCTGGAACAACTATTGGGAATTATCCGTTTTGATAAGGAAAAAGATCGATTATTCGCTACGGGGGACCTCATTGATCGTGGTCCGGACAGTGCCGGGACTTTGGCCCTGTTGAAAGAGCCCTGGTTTTATCCGGTACTGGGCAATCATGACGCCATGTTATTGGCCGCCATGGACCGCATTGACAACCGGCTTTACGAACGGGCTTTTCGCCATAACTACGATGGTTCTGCGTTAAGTCATCATGGTCAGGCTGAGCTGGATGAGTACCTGGACATCCTGGAGAAGATACCTTTCATTAGGGTGGTAGGTGCCGGGACCGAAAACCGGTTTCAAGTGCTTCACGCTGAACGGGTCGATGCCACGTCCCGCGCTTTCATCAGCGACGCGGATCTGGACGGACCGCTGGACCACCTCAAAGAAAAAATGAGGAAGACCAGTTGGGTCATCGGGTTCGACATGAGTGGAGACTGGTTCGATCGCTTGCTTTGGGGTCGAAGCATACGGTATACTATGGCGCAGTCAAAGATGAACTTATCTTATCCGATCAGCCTTAATTTTGTCGGGCACACCATAACCGTTCCTCAGAAAAGAGGCCTATACCGATTCGCTGAACATGTCTTTCTGGATACGGGGGCTTTTCATTCGGAAGCGGCTCTCCCCGAGGGGGAGACCAATCGTTTCGGATTGACGATCTGGAATGTCCAGGAGCAATCGGGGGTGACGTTACGTAAATCTGGCCCTGTTGAAGTAAAGATCATGGACTGAGCCGTGTGCTGAATACCTAAGGAGCAAGTGATGGCTACCGTAAACAAATCGAAAGAATCCACGCTGAAGCAAGTTCTGGTTATCCGGGATGACCTGAATATGCGTAAAGGGAAGATGGTCGCTCAAGGCGCCCACGCTTCGCAATTAGCGATTATGGTTTGTGCAGAACGGCCCCTTTTTGAAGGATGGTTCAAGGAATGGATGGCTGGAGTGTTCACCAAGATTTGTGTACGGGTCAAGGATGAAAAAGAACTGCTGGAGGTCTTGAATGCGGCTAAAAGTGCGGGCCTGCCGGCCGCGCTGGTGACCGATTCAGGCTTTACGGAGTTCAAAGGGGTGAAAACCCATACCGCCGTAGGTATTGGCCCTGCCCCGTCGGCCTTGATTGACAAGGTAACCGGTCAATTAGGCTTGCTGTAAACTGTTTATCTGGGTATAGCGCAGCCTGGTAGCGCGCCTGGTTCGGATCCAGGAGGTCGCAGGTTCGATTCCTGCTACCCAGACCAATTACGCGCCTTTAGCTCAACTGAATAGAGTGGAGGTTTCCTAAACCTTAGGTTACAGGTTTGAGTCCTGTAAGGCGCACCAATTTTACCGGAATAACCATGAAAAAACTTCTCAGAACTAGCCAAGGATTGGGGGTCGAACTGGTGGTCATCACAGGTTGTTTCCTGTTTGGTTACCTGATGATTATCAATGCCTATGCGGTAGGCAAGTTTGCCGAAGCGGGGTACCCACACTACAGCCTGGCGCACCATGAATGGTTTATCTGGACCTTATTGGGAAGGGTCAGTCTGGGACTGGTAGCTATGCTGATTGGATCGGTCATCTTCGTGGTCCCTATAGTCAGTCTGCTGGGGGTAATCGGCAAGACCTTCCGATACACCTGGCCACACAATTTGCCTAAGTAGCTCAGTTGGCAGAGCGCCGCACTCGTAACGCGGAGGTCCCCGGTTCGATCCCGGGTTTAGGCTCCAATTTCCATCCTAGAATTTCAAGGAGAATGCTATGCAAATCGAGATTACCCTGCAAGCCGGAGAAGGCGGACAGGATGCACGACTACTGACGGCTGATCAGGCCGCCCTTTATAAAGCCTATGCCGTGCTGAATGGGCTGAGAATAGCCAAGGAAACTGGTACGGGGAGTTGACTGACCCTCGAACTCGCTGGCTCCGCTTCGTTACTGGTGCCGTTCCTGGACAATGAGCCCGGTGGCCATCGCTGGCAGCGTATTCCACCGACCGAAAAGAAAGGTCGTATACAGACTAGTTCGGTCACTGTATCAGTTCTCGAGATTTCTGACCGTGCTAAAGGTTCGAAAGCTTCGATGGATAGGCCTGCTCTACTACGGGATCAGGATGTTGAAACTCGTACGCAGCGAGGCCACGGCCCGGGAGGTCAGCACCGTAATAAGACAGACTCGTGTGTATTTATGGTCCATACACCGACCGGTATTACGGCGCAGGCTACTGGAAAATGCCAGCACCAGAATCGCAGGGTGGCTCGAGAACTTCTGGAGGTGAGGGTAGCCCAGGCCGAAGCCGAGGCCAAAGACCGACAGAAGGCCGCAGCGCTCAAGGCCCAACGCGGTTCAGGTATGCGTGGAGACAAGATTCGCACTTACCGGGAACGAGATGATTTAGTGATCACGGCAGACGGACGCAAAGTCTCATTAAATCAAGTTCGGTCCGGGAAACTCAATTTGTTGTGGTAACGCTTTTGCGGATATGGCGGAACAGGCATACGCGCCAGTTCGAGAGACTGGTTTTTAGGGGTTCGAATCCCCTTATCCGTACCAATTTGTTGTTTCAGGTTCCCATCGTCTAGCGGTCAGGATCGAAGGTTCTCAGCCTTCTGACACCGGTTCGAATCCGGTTGGGAACACCAATCAAAGGAGAGGGGATGCGCGTCACTTTATTTCAACCTTGCAAGGTCGGGGTAGCCGTGATCAAACAGCTGGATTTGGATTTTAGTCCATTCCCAGGACTTGAATTTAGCGAGAGCAGTTCTTCTCGGTATTCCAGAAAGGTGAAATCTGTTAGATGCGACATACCTACTGGCAGTATCGTCGCAGTAATGGCCGGCGAACTCACCGAGCTTGAGGTCGAACTACTCAGGCATGAAGGTTGGGAGTTTGTTTTAAAGTAAGTTTATGCGCCCGTAGCTCAGCTGGACCAGAGCACCTGGCTTCGAACCAGGGGGTCGGGGGTTCGAATCCCTCCGGGCGTACCAATTTCGGGGCGTAGCTTAGCCTGGTGAAAGCGCCAGTCTGGGGGACTGGAGAGCGCGGGTTCGAATCCCGCCGCCCCGACCAATTCAGCAAGGTTGCTATATTCATGTTCAATGAAAACGACCTTATCGAAAACAGGTGTAGCCTTGCTCTTTATCGTCATTGGCGGTATACTAGGTATATGTTCTGGGATAGATTATGGCGGAGTAAGTTTGAGCCTGCTATTCGGATTGTTTTTGTTGTTTTAGGGGAGGACTTTGGTTTCGATGTTGTGGAACGGGTTCTTCAGATGCGCGTAGAGAGTGTCAGTCTCTCTCAAAAAACTGACCAAACCATTAAACGCCAACGATAGCGTATTTGACCAGGCCCTAGCGGCCTGATCCGGTGACCGGGATCCCCCGTCCTTGACTGAACGGTCGCCGTCACAAGAAAGGACTGGCTGTGGTGCCCCCCAAAGACCACGGTAAGACTTACGGGGAAACCTTCTGGGTGGCCTGTCTTTCGGCAGCCCTGCATTGAACAAAGAAAGACTATGCGCGTAATTCATCTGGAGGCTTGGCATAACAGACGGCGGTTCGATCCCGCCCCTCTCCACCAATTGCTCAGGCGGGTTGTTACCGGTCTGATTGGTTCCTCCCGTGCCGCTGGGTAAATGCGGTTCGCTTCTTTGACCAAGCGATTCTGTCAGGGCTGAAATGCTGCTGACTTGGGTCAACGGTTGACGCTTACGTTAGCGAGCCATACTTCACAATGGGTGACGCGGCTGGAACCCGCTCGAAGAATCTAAGGCGTACCGGGCCATCTTACCGGTGATTCTGAGATAGCCTATTGTGGTTCATACAGTATGGGGTGTCTGGTAGGGAGCACCGGGGAGTCCAAAAGGAACCTTTCCTACAAGCCGTGGCGTTTGGGATACGTCGCGCACCTATTCGTAGTAAATTGGGGCCGTAGCTCAGTCGGGAGAGCGCTTGCATGGCATGCAAGAGGTCGGGGGTTCGATCCCCCCTGGCTCCACCAATTTTGGGACCGTGGTGAAATCGGTAAACACGCTGGATTTAGGTTCCAGTGCCGCAAGGCGTGGGAGTTCGAGTCTCCCCGGTCCTACCATTTTAGAATTGCCGATAGAGCTCCGCAGGTAGAGCGCTTCCTTGGTAAGGAAGAGGTCACCGGTTCGAATCCGGTTATCGGCTCCAATTTCTCTCAACAACCTTGGCCGCCCCGTGAAAGCGGGGCTTTTCGTAGTTCCACTTATTTTCCCTAGAGGAAAAGCAGATGCCCAAAGGCAATATGTTCACCAACCCTTAGCTGGCTGGCCAAACAATGGTCAGCCCTCTTCGCATTTATCAGAGGACCGACGTTATGACCATTGTTTTCCGCACTTCGACCTTCTTCCTGGTCGTCGTTATCTCCTTAAAAACCTTTTCTGTTATGGGATCCAATCTGATGGATACCCGTGATTCTGGCTTCGAACACCGCGTCGAGCAACTGCTGAACGAATCCCTGCGCCATCGCAAGGAACTGGATGATGTGGCCGAAGAAGGCTCAAACATGGTCCAGGCGCTATACTCAATAGCTAATCGTAGCATTCGCCGGGGCTCACAGGTGGTGATCAGGGCCCTTGGCCATGTAGTACGACCGGCTAAAATCGTTTCTTCTGTTCTAACCTCTATGGCTAATCGGATGGATTCAGCCTATTCTGCAAAGGGGACGCATTATGGACTCCCCTTTGGCGGGAGACAGGGAAACTCGTTATGGCCTAATTGGCTCGGAAAGGAAGTCACATGCTAAACACTCACTACGAAGACAAGTATGCTCAGCGGGCCATTCTCCGGCTCGACATCGGAGGGATGCCCCGCGAATGGATTTCTTTCGAATCGGCTGCCTATTATTATGCCAAAGGCCTGGTCGGTTGGACGCATGGCGAACCATTCAAGGTGCTCCATGGGGGAACCGGTCGTAGCGGGAGTCCTACCGTGATGGATCTCCATCCGGTCATTGCCATCAAAGGCAAAACACCGCCCAAGCGGATAGGCCCTCCCCCGTTGAACAATCCGACCCTGTTTCGAAGGGATGAGCATCTGTGCATGTACTGTGGACAGGCCTACCCGAAATCGATGCTGACCCGTGACCATGTCATTCCGGCTTCGAGAGGGGGTGAAGACAAATGGTCGAATGTCACTACGGCCTGCAAGTCCTGCAATTCCGTAAAAGGGGCCAGAACGCCTGAAGAGGCCGGCATGCCGTTACTGGCGGTACCCTATACTCCGAACCCATTCGAGTACCTGTACCTGCTACGCAATCGCCATATCCAGGCCGATCAGATGGAGTTTCTACGGGGTGGTTTTCGGCATGAGCGGTTGTTTTAGGTGAAAACCTTGCCCTGTTCAAACACTCTTGGTATACTGTGGCAGTCCTAAACAAAAGGACTGCCCCTTTTTCTTTATTTCGGTGAATTATGCCCCTTAATCGTGATGATCGCCCTTTCCGAATGGATTCCGATGCCCTGGATAGGCTATTTGCTCACCTAGCCTCGGGAGTATCCGAGGCCAGCGTAGTAGGGAACCTTGTAGAAGAACTACGCAATGGCCTGCGTAAAAGTGCCGGGTTAGCCCATCATATTAATGAAACACTGGCTGCTCGCAGTCAAAACGGGAACGAAAGCCTGAGGCTGGACGAACTTCTCACGGAATTGGCGCAGAAAAAAGCCAGGAACGAATCTCATGATCGAAACCGTACGCCTCAATCTCCGAGTCCGGACCCGAAAGGCCCCGAAGGAGACATTGACTCTGCGCGTCTGACGGCAATCGAGAAAAGACTCTATCACCTGGAGGAGCAACAGGATCGCCTGCTCCTGCTCCTGGCCCTGGAAACGTGGAGAAAGCAGATGGCGCGTCAGGAGCCTGGGGAAATGGTGGCCCAAACCAAGGTCAGCCCTCACACTGAGTCTACACTGGAAACGGTTTCAATAGGGATTATCCCGGAAAATGTCACCGAACAGGCCTGGCCCCTTCTCCAGCATAATCTGGAAGTAGCGGGCGTCCCGATTCCCGGAGTGAAAGTCTGGATCACGCGTGAAACCCTGACCAAATTACAGCATTAATCTAACTAGCGGATTCCCTCGTTCAGGGAGTCCTTTCTTTCGTTCTGCTTAAAGGAGAACATCTTGACCATCAATATCAAAAAGGCCGAAGAAAAGGCCGGAATCCATCTGCAGAAACATGGGCTGGATCCGGCTAACGCGCCGAAAATGCGGGTAGGCATCTGCCTGGATGTTTCGGGTTCCATGTCCGACGAATATCACGAAGGCCATGTTCAGGAAGCGCTGGGCCATCTGATGGGTCTCGCTTCACATATCGACGAAAGTCAGAAAATGGACGTATTCCTGTTCCATAACCATGCCATGCAGTGCCGCCACCCGATCAACCGAAACAATGCGGAATCCTATGTTGATCGGGAAATTATTCACGGTGGTCACAGCCTTTGGGGTGGTACGGAATATTCTCCGGTGATCCACAAGGCTTATGAACATTATTTTCCGGAAATGACGCATCTGCATACACGGGATGCGCTGTCAGGTCACCACGAAAAACACGGCGGATTTCTGAGTGGTCTCTTTCATAAGCACAGCCACGACCAAGTCCAGGATCCGGCCAGTATCCCTCAGCCGACCTCTGATCCCGTACTTATGCTGTTCCTCACCGACGGTGAATGCAGTGATGAAAGTCATACGATCCGGGCGCTGGAAGCCGGTAAAAACCTGCCGCTGTTCTGGGCTTTTGTGGGTATCGGTCACCACTCCAGGCTACTGCGGGAATTTGCTGAAGAGTCCGATGCAGAATTCGTTAATCTGCCGCATATCAGGGTAGATGATGATGCCCTATTTTCGGCGGTTATCTCCTCGAAACTGGCCAACTGGTTAAAGCAGTTCTAACCGGAACGCAGAACCAATAGCCGTCGAAACAATAAACCGCTGTATCCGGAAACACCAAGGGGGTGTTTCCGGTGTTCTTCCACTCAATACAAAGGAGTAACTCAACCATGACTATTCAGATTCACAAAGGGGAAGGTATCAATCTTTCCAAAGATCACGGCCTGACTCGCGCTATCCTGGAAGTCACTTTCGACCTGGATCCCGCCCATCCGGTCAAAAAGCATGAAATGGATGTAGGCATCATGGCCTTCGAAGTCTCGCATGCTTCCGGTAAGCCCAAGTGCCCCCAGGATGAATGCTTCGTGTTTTACAACAACAAGACCTCGGCTACCGGTGGCGTTCTGCATGAAGAAGATGGTGGTTCCAAGGGCGATGACAAGATCGACATCGATTTTGCCAAAGTCCAGGCCAGCAGCCTGCAGATTGACGAGATTTCATGTGTTGCGGAAATCTACGAAGGTCTGAAACGCGGTCACAACTTCGGCCAGTTCAGCCACTGCACGGCACACGTCATCAACCCGGATACCGGCGAAGTGATTGCTGAATTCAAGCTGACCGACGAAGACAGTGACGCGACGGCCGTTCAGTTGGGTTCGTTCGTGTTTGCCGACGGCCATGTACATTTCAAGGCGGTAGGCGTGGGCTACAAGAAAGGCCTGGAAGACTTCCTGGAAGTCTATGGCCTGGCTGCCAGCGACGAAGAGTAAGTTTCGTCAAAGGTCAGGGGGCAGGTGAACAGCCTGCCCCCCCAGAAAGAGCCTTCGGGCTCTTTTCTTTTATCCTATTGTGCGTAAAAATCCGTCCTTCAGGGCGAGGAGGATGTCAAGGAGGGAGGGAGTCGCTATACTGCACAGCTTAAAACCAAAACAAAGGAAACACATGTCAGAGACAACGCCTACCGAAATCATCAATAAATCCACCTTGGAGCTGCAGGCCGAAATTGAGCAACGTTTAACTCTGAATTCAGGGGGTTGCCGCAGAATCGGCAATTTTGGCTTTATTGAACTGGAAGACACCTGGGGCGACGAAGCGACGATTCTCAACACAGCCCGAATCAGTACCACCAATGCCAGGCTCAAGGATGTTTCGGAATTCAAGGATAAAGACCGGGCCTTGTTGCATGAGCTGCTCAAAAATCAGCATGGCACCCCTTTTGAAACCATCTACTTCCGTTTTCGCTTTATTGCGCCCATTTTTGTGCTGCGCCAATGGGTCAAACACCGGGTTTCGAGCTGGAATGAATTTTCCATGCGTTACCGCAAACCCATTTCTGTGGCCTATATTCCTGATGAGGCGGCACGCACGGTAGAGGGTTACGCCGTTTTGGACGATACGGTGATGGCCGAATACGAAGCCCTGATGGGTCAACTTTTCCAGTGGTATGAAACCCAGTACAGCACTGCCTGCACACGTATTGATCAGGCCCGCGAATCCGGCGAACTGGCACCCAAGGAAGGCGGTCGTGACCCTTATCGAGGCCGTGCCCGGGAGCTTCTCCGTAACGTCATGCCGGTTGCTGCCTACTCGGATGTGTATTGGACCGTCAATTTCCGCAGTTTGATGAACTTCTTCAGCCTGCGTCGGAAAGGAGGCGCCCAGTACGAGATCCGGGAATATGCGGATGCCGCTTTCACCCTTTTCGAGCAGAGGTTCCCTCTACTGGCGGAAACGATGCAGCGTGTACTGGAGGAAAGCCAGGTAACCCGGTCCTAAGAGGCTGAACGCTTGGCAATAATCCACTCTTCCGGTATACTGATATGATGGTTACAGTAGATCCGCTATTTTCAGACCCAGGACCGCTTTTTAAGTCGGAGGAATCTTCGACGACTTCTGCGCAGGGTTCTCCTCTGTTCGAAGAAACAGGCGGCCGGGGGCGAGCCCTTCAGCCAGCCCCGCTGTTTGACCAGGTTGAATCGGCGGTATCCCCGTTGTTTCAAGCCAAGCCCAACGAAGCGGTAGCCGAACCTTTGCTTAAGGCCAACGAAGTTCCGGCGAGGACACCCCCTGAGTTGAAGCCCGAAGTGCTGTTCAATCCAGATGAGCCTGCCAAGATAGTCCCTCGGGTCACGGAGGTCGGGCCGGCTTTCGCCGTGATTGAAGATCCCCTGGTGCTGCAAACGCTGGGCAAAATAGAGCAAGACCACCCTGAGAAAAAACCGCAGGAACGGCTGTTAAAAGGCCTAATGATCGGGCTGTTTCCCCTGGATTTTGATCGGATAGCCGAGTTCGCGGCCAAGGCTATCCGGGAACAGCAGGCTATCGCTTCAGAAGCCAAGCGTATCACCGATCTGCACCTTAGCCTGGACGTAACCGCAACCATCGACCACATCATGCAAGAGGCCAAAAACCAGCACCAGCCTAAGGCCCATGGCTTTCTCCAGAAACTCAAGACCGAACTGGAGAGCACCTTGAAGACACAAGAAGGTCCGGCCCAGTGGTATGCCCGGCTGCACACCCTCCGGGGGAGCCTGAAACTGGTGGCTACGGAAGCCCCTACCGTGTTTCAGAAGGGAGGAGAGTGTCTGGACCAGCTAACGGACTATGCCCTTATTCTGAAAGCCCTGGTCCCCAGCATCCGGGACCGATCCTTAAACGATGCAGCCGGCCGAAGGTTGACCTTGTTACTAGGGGCCATACAGCAGATCCAAATCTCGGTGAAGTCCCTCGAACAAGCCCAAACCTTGATTCGGAACCAACTACAGCAAATCGACGAAGCAATGACTATTACCCTGCCCGCCTTGGGCTACACACTCTGAAGGAAACCAGATTATGCCTGATATTGAAGTAGATCCCCTTTTTGGCGACGCGGTTGCCACACCAGCCCCGGTCCGATCCGCTTCGCCCCAGCCGCAAGCCATCCAGACGGCTACTCCGCCAGAAAGCATTCCGGCAGTCATTGATATAAGCCATGCGGGGCAAGGGCTGGTGGCGGTGCCTCCCGCCCAGGTATTGGCGGTCATCCCCAAAGATGACGCCCTGGACGCCGTCCGGCAATCGGTTCGAGGGGACTATGCAGCAGCCTCCCGGAAAATTCTGGAAACCCATAAGGCTAAAGATGCCGACCAGATGGGTGAAGGCATCAATCAGCTGCTGATGGTTTCCAAGGGACTGAATCCGAAAGAAGCTAAAGGCTTCCTGAACAAAATGATGGCCCGAGTCCGAAGTGAAAAAGAACAGATCCTGGCGAACACCCAAAGTGTGCAGAAGCGGCTGGACGAACTCACGACCGTTCTGGATCAGACGTCCAAGCTGATGAAGCAGCGGGTCCAGGATCTGGAAGCCATGAAACAGGCCAATATCGGCACTCAGCAGAAAGTCCGACAAGCCCTCGCTCAGTTTACCAGCTGGGAGCAGATGGCGGGCCAGGCCTTGGCCGCCCCGGTGATCAATGCGCAGGATATACAGGAGGCCAACGACCGCAAAGCCCTTCAGCGCAAAGACAATGCCTTGAAGATTGGCATTGAAGAGCTGAAGAACGGTGTTTTGTTCTATGAACAGTTCGCCCAGGAACTGCAGGCCACCCAGGATGGGGCCCGGGATATTCTCGATCAGTATGACCGAGTGAAAAATAACGCAATCCCGGCACTGACCAACCTGGTTTCACTGCAGTTGATCGCCCTGGAACAGAAACAGGCCCTGGCTACCGACCAGAATCTTCGGGATATTACGCAAATGGCCATTACGGAGGCGGCGAAAACCTTGGGTGAAAACGAAGTGCAGATTGCGGCGGCTCAGCAGAGTAGTGTGATCTCTGTGGACGATCTGACTAAAGCTCAGGATATCCTGGACGAAGCGGCTCAGAAGGTCAAAGACATCCAGGCGCAAGGAGAGCTGCATCGTCAGGAAAACGAGGTTAAGCGCAAGGCTTTGGAACAGCGCTTGCTCACGACGAACTAGGCTTCGGCTTTTTCCCCGGAAAGAGGCCCTACGGGGCCTTTTTAGTGGACTGGTCAGAACGAAGAAGGTCTTGTTCCTTTCTGTCAGGCCTCGTTCGGGCCCAGCCCTCTTGGTCTGGTCTATATTCTGACAAGGTCAAACGAAATCAGGGGCAATTATGATAAAGACAGATATAGGAAGAATGCTTGTACGGGAGGTCACGAGTTATGCCCCCGAAATGTGGATTCTGATCGAGAACTCGGGATCCGACCGCCAGCTGGGGATCTATGGGGAAATGACGCCCGCGTCCCGCTCGCTGTTGAACAACGGAGGTACTACTGCAGCTTTTTGGGATAGCCTCTCGAAAGAATTCAGGTTGTTGTCCCTAAAGCATGAGGGCGAGGCGGTTAAGGCGTTGCTTTTGCAAGGTTGGGGTGATTTCGGCCCGGTCGACCTGAGTCTTTTCCAGGTTCAATTAGCCACCATGGCGGGTGCCAGAGTTGCGTTTCCTCCCCATTCCAGGACTTTAGTCGAACTGGAACAGAAAGGTTATCGTTGGGTTCTTTTTTCAGGGAACAAGTCATTATCGCCGCTCAAGTCCGCCCTGAACCCAGGCCAGATTTGGGCTTAATCCAGGGGGAGTACTGGAAGATTTTAGGCCAAAATGAGGACCTTGCCGAAGCACCCGTTCACCGGGAGGCCTGAAAGGCCTCCCTTCTCTGAGGCTATACTGCTCTAAGGACATATCTTATAGGAAGGTATTATGGCGATTGGAAACATGTACATAGATGAAGAGCTCTCTGCCGTATGGTGGCCCTTTCATGAGATCAAAGGTCGGACTTATCTGGTCATAGACCGGTTCCAACCAGACCAGGTTGAGCGACTGCTGAATGGTAGATTGACTGATTTTTTCAAAACCTGGGCCCAGGACCCGTACTTTAAGTTGATGGTGGTCACTGTTAACTTACCGCTACCTTCCCTCCTGGACACGATGAAAGACCGTTCAGTGGTGCCCCTTGCTCAGCTCGAGCCTTACTTGGGTTGGCTCGCCTGTATCAACACCTGGGGTCGCAATGAGGTGACGCTGGCGGATGTGCAGCAGAACCTGAGTTTAGTAAGAGCGATTCGCATGGTTACACTGAATCTTGGTTTTCTGTCGATGATTCAGAAAATGCCACCGGACTGGACGACTGGCACTAAAAAGCTGGAATGCTGGCACTGAGAGGGTTAAGTATGGAAAAGGGATCAATATTGGGAAGGCCTCTGTCGAACACGGGATTGGTCGATCTTTGTTTAATAGTGGGCCCTTCACGAGAAGGCGGGGTTTTTACGGTTGAGGGTTCTATTTCCCGGGAAAGTTTTGCCATTTTGGACAGCCGGGGACCTTGCAAGGATTTCTTCAACGCGGTTACCGTAGAATTAGAACTCTGTTATCACCCTCAGTCTGAAGACATTAACATCGTCCGAAAACAGGGTGAAGGTTTCAAATATTGCGGAGAGGTACCTGCACCGAAGGAGGTTCTCGTGTTTAAAAGATCCAATTCGGATGCTCAGCTTTACAATCCAGTGTCCATGGATTGGATTTTCGATAAAGGGTTTACCTCTTGTAAATTCTATGCTCACTATTTTAATTTTATTCCGGACCTAAAAGTGGCAACCGTCGGGCCTGTCTGGGCTTAAGGGGGATAGGATGAGTCTGATACTCGTAGCCGGAGAAGAGAAGCGGTATCTCCGTCGTGACGGCGTAGTGGTCGGTCCGCTGATAGAAAAAGGTACCGAACGATTCCCGTTCATGGATCCCGTGAGCAGGCACATCTACACCGTACAGGGTAGATACTTCGGGGACCGCCTGGATTCTTTGCTGGACCTGATTCGTGAATATCCCCCCGAACTGGAAATCAAGGGATTGGATGCCCCTGTTTGGAGTTAACTTCAGGAGATCTTCGGATCTCCTTTTTATTTGGATCGTCGGATCACCCTGTAAAGCCTATCGAAATTATGCTAGAATTAACCAATAGAGGTTAAGCACCGGAGGCCTTCATGCCCGTAAATCCACTCAAAGTATTCGTCAGTCCGCAAGCCAATGGTGGTCCCAGGCTCTGGATAAAGCTGGCCGAATTTCCAGCACATACCCTGATTCTGCAAGGCCTATTGTCGCAGGCAGTGCTGGATGGCCTGAACAACGAAGGATTCTATAACGGCTTTTTGCAGCGTATCAACGGTGTTCTCTTTTCCATAACCACCGTATTGGCGGGCTCCATTAGTGCGAATCTTCCTTACAAGGGTGAGGAGAGTTATCGACATATCGGGGATATCAGTCACCCTGCCTCATTCCTCCATCTGTTCAGGTTCGGGTCACAGGAGCGGGTTCCTTATTCAGACCCTGCCCTTCTGTTGAGCGGATTTACTTGGGCCCAGTTTGTCCAGGGACCCGCGTCCGGGGCGAAGCCTGTCCTTCTGTTGTATGCCAATCCAATATGGAGTTGAGATGAACGAACCACTAAAAGACCCTATCCTGATCTTAGCCACGCCCGATTTCGAGGGTAAACCTGACTTATGGGCCGTCCTGAAGAATTCGGGGGATAGTTATTTTGTGATGAGTAGCGAGATCACCCCCGCGTCTTTTGATTTATTGGAGAATACGGGTCTTGACCAGGTCTTCCTGAATAGTGTCGAGATCACATTCACCGTACGAAATGAAAAAGGCAATGCCAAACCAGAAATGATCTCCCGGATAAAAAAGGGCTATAAGCACTACGGCAGCCTCAATCATGGCGCCGCCCGGCTAGAACTACTGAATACGCGGGGGGGAGTCTCAGCCTTTTTCCAGGAAAGAAATGGAAAAGCATTTCCAGAACGGTTTCAAGAAAAGCCGATTCGTTCAGCGACCCGTCCTGCCAAAGCTGGAACCCTTTAAGACGGGGACTCCGGTATGGGGCTGAACTTACGTCGAGCTGCATTATGGTTGGCGGCTTCAGTAGGGCCCGCCTACGCACCCTGGTCATAGTGCCACTTTGGCTCGAGATCAAGGCCTCCGTCGAACGGCCGCTCCTGGTGTGTTAACACCTTGTTGGACGGGGTAATGCAGGGACCTTTCCAGGTCCCTTTTCTGCTGAGCGAGTCCCGGTTAGTCTCTTTTGCTATACTAAGGAAGGACATAATCAGGAGATACGAATAATTTTGGTGAAAGAAGAGTTAAGGTACTACGTACAAAACCCTTGTTCCCCGGGAGGCTTCCGGGCCTCTTGAGGACGAACCAACCGTCAGTGACCTGGGCTTAAGGAGTGAAATGATGGAATGGATTATCGAAGAACCGGTCTTATACGTGATGGAGAAACCCTCCTCGTCGGATTCCTACGAGACCTGGCTAGGTGTCGCTACCCTACCCCGAAAATATTTCTTGTTTTCCTACTTGGGGATATTAGTGGCAACCGTCAATAAGGCCGGCTCGGGGTCGACTGAAGCGCAAATAGAAGCCCTAGCCAAGCAAACCTATGCTGAGGAAGGGATGGCTCTTGCCGCATTACCAACCTCGCAAGATAGGTTTAGGGACTGCGCTCTGGTGAGTAATGACCGTCTTTGCATGGAAATCCCACTGGGAAAAGCCGTTCAGGCTGGACGAATAAACGTGGCTGCCTGGGATGAAGCCATAGGCAGGCCCGTGCATAGGATGACGGATCGAGAACTGAATGCTTTGCTGGAGGCTACTCGTAAACGACACGATCCATCTAAAGTGATCTGGGACGATAGGCCAGAAGCCAGGTTTCTGCCGAATATTCGCGCCACAACCCTGGCTAGCCGGGTTGTTTGGGCCTGAAATCACCTGAGGACCACTTATTTTAATTAGGAGAGAAAACATGCTCATGTTGAAACGGGTCCCTCGACAGGATAGCGTTGAAATGTGGATCTCTATGGAGGACATCCCAGGACTGGATCGTTTCGTTATTCATGGAACGATTCCTGGATTGGCGCTTGAAGTTATACAAAAAAGAGGGGCTAACGCCGAGTTCCGGGCGGCAGCCGCCGGTTTGTTTCGTCTGTTCAGGCTCCAAGGGGATGGCCAGTCTGAACCCTCGCCCTGGAACTTCGCTAACGGTTTCCGTAGCTATGAAACACCGGGAGATTTCCTGGAGCACATGGAGATCCTTAGCCGGGACCGGACCCAATGGCCAACGGAAAGGGACCCAGACAGCACTCGGGTCCTTGGAGTTTTTCTGCCGCTGGCTGATTTTATTCCGACGCTCGACCAGATGGTACCCGGAAAAAACAGATTGGTGCGATTCAGGCCAGGCCTTACCCATGAGGCTCACATCCGATATTTACCTGGAAGACCTGTTTGGTCTTGATTCCGTTTTTACGTTCAGGGGCCCTGTTTCGGGCTCCTTTCTCATGAGGCTGTACCTGGAAGGAGTTATGGCGACATGGGTGATGCACCTATTCGATTGGCTATGGGGAGGCCAACTGACGGAGATACGTCTTTCTCATTCAGCAAGCTGACGCAATATGAGGGTCCTTTGGTCTTTTTGAGGCCTGGCGACAGGGGCTATCCCGGTGGTGAAATACGAGCCAATGTAACGAACCCATTATGGGCGTGAAGGAGATCAAAGAATATGGGAACACTCAGGCTGGAGCCAGGTAAACAGTATCTGAAGCGGGATGGGACGGTTTCGGGCGCCCTGGGGTTAACTGGCCAGGATTCGAGCCCTTCATTTCGGGGCCGAACTACCGGTTTAATCTACACGAAGAACGGCCGATACATCGACCCCTACAATGGCCCCGGGGACCAACCCCATCTTTTGGACCTGGTCACTGAATGGGTGACTGTCCCTGAAACAGCGGTACCCAGTCTCAGCATCAGTCAGCCAGACGTTATTTGGGCATAGTCGTTCTCTAATCCTTTTTTCAAGAGGAAGATACGGACCCAGAGGGGGTCCGTACGGTGTGGCAAAGCTATACTTTGAATAGGGCATCAACAGGAGACGAGAATGAATGGGTTAGAATTTTTCGCCATTGAAGAAAGAAAGGATAACAGGGCCCCTTATCTCTGGGCGCCCGTCCACACGGATGCGAATCTGGGCTATTTTGCCATACATGGCGATTTGCCAGTGGACTGCTATAGTGCCTTGAAAAATCATGGCCTGGAAGAACGGTTTTTCAAGAGTTTGGCAAACAACGCTCCCAGGCTCTGGCTGATTCAAGCCAAGCATAAGAATCTGGCGGTTGAGATCCAGGAGAAGCGCAGCAAGGGTTACCAGTCTTACGGTGGATACACTGGCACAGCTTATTTACTGGATCTGGAAACGGAGCATGGCCGAAGGACCCCTTATTTATCCGCTATGGATCATTTAAGGGTGTCCTTAACTGAAGGCTATAACCGAGCCTTGTTTAGACCGTCTCTCTCCAACCTAGTCCCAGCCTTAGTGGCGAACTTGGAACTTTGCCCGGTCTGGGGTTAATTCGAATCTTTCAAAGAGGCCTGTAGGCCTCTTTTCTTATGTCCGCTGTGCTGAACGCTGAATGAAAAACGAGAAGAAAGGGCCATTCTGCAAAAATTATGCAGGGGCTGAAAGGAAACCTGCACATAGGGGCAGAACTAAAGAAAAAACCAGGGTAGCCCTGGATGGCCCCCTCCGGTCCATTTTCAAGGACCGAAATTGAACGCGGCCGAGCTGGCTCCGCCGATGACAGAGTCTGGTCCTGTTTTAGTCCAGGCCGACCGGATTGAGGGTCTCCGTGCCCTCAATCCCTGCTGGCTTTTTCCAGGATCAACCGCCCTCCAGGGAAGGTTATTGACCCTGATAGATCGGGTCATACGGCCAGACTTATCCCCTTCCGGGAGTGAAACCAGTAAACCCCTGGATGATCGGTCCTGGTGAATAGGCCAAGGGAGGTCTTTTTGCGGGGACGGTCCTGGTAAAAATGACCGAAACCTTCGTTGTTTACTGAACCAACCGGAGGCTAAGTAAACAGGTTGCCTGTTAAGCCGTGGCTCCGGCGTAATCGGCAGGAGGTTGAGAACCCCGAAATCACGAAGGACGTTAAAAAGCTTTAGGGGTTCGGACCTGGATCTTGCGTAGGCTATCTGGAGCCGGTCTATCAAGCCCGCCTACCCGACGGTTAGCCTAAGTAACTTTTCTACAAGAGGCTTAACCGAAGTAAGGCTTTTAGTTTAGCACACTTTTAGAACGAAGTCAAATAGCAAAATTCGAGCAAATTCATCCGGTATAGCCGCGAATTCAGGGTGAGATTTTCAAGGGCGTTCTCCGTCGTCTTGTGTTTGGAATGAACCGCAGGTATACTAATAAAAATATGAGCAGACAGGAGGTTTTATAATGAAAAGCATGACCGTACCCCTTTATTTTGAGGAAAATGCGTTGTCCTTACTGACCCAGGTGGACCAGCTCCCAGAGACGCTACGCGCGGAACTACAGCAGGCTTATGAGACCTTGCTTTACCGTAAACGCGGGGCTGCGGCTTTGGTAAAGTGCTCCCCTGCCCTACTGGAGGACCTTTCTTTGCAGGTGGCCGACCGACTACTGGAGGTGGACGCACTCCAGGACAAACACTGGGCGCGAGAAATCGCGCTGTGGCTGGAAGCCTCTCCACGCCTGGTGTTGATTGAGGAAGCCCCCGGTTTTGACGCCGGCAATCCTTATACCCTATTTGCCTTACCTCCTGAGCAAGCCGTCAGCCTGAGCCCCTCGGACGATGCTTTTGAAGGAGTAGCTCTCTCCAGTCACCCCACTTTGGCGGCGGCAGCACAGCGCGCGGAGGCCTACTGTTTACCGATAGTCGATATTCTGCCGAGCGCTCCTCTAGAAATGGTGGCCTAACCGGATGGATGCGACATCGGTAACGATCGATCTGCAGCTTTCTCAAAAAGACCTCCGGGAACTGCTCTCGATTGTGGAGATCTCTCCGGAATTGCGGGACAAACTGGCTCTGGCGCGATCCCGGCTACTGCGTAAAGCGGCGGGCATGCTCGCCGTATGGCTGCTTACACCCTATCAGCAGATGGTACTCGGACTCGCCGTGGATACGACCCAGATTGACCGGTTGGCGGAAAACCGGACGGCACGGGAAGCGGCCGTCTGGTGGCAATTGGGAGGCCGGGCCATCCTTCTTTGCCTGAAGGAAGATTCAAAAGGGGGTGTTGCCGCCCATTGTGACTACGGACTGGAACTCATTCCTCCCAAACAACCTGCGGACCTACGACCGGAACATGATGGCTTTGATAGCCTGAATCTCGGTTGGTTCAAGTCCAAGGCCGAAGCCGAGGCGGAGGCCGCCAAACTGGGGTTGAAAGTAGTCGCTGTTGAAGAGGCCAACCGGTGAGGTGGATCTTGATCCGGAATAAAGGGAAGCACTTTTGCGATATTCGGTACCTTGGTATTACTGCACGGAACTCACTTTCATGACTGCATCAGATTTATCCCGGAATCATTCACCTGAAACCAGCAGGACCCTTCGTGACACCATCCTGGAGGCCCTCCGTAGTCCTGAGTCTGCAAGGACCTTTGGTCGGTCACTCCTGCCGGATGCGCCGGATATTCACATGGATCCGGAAGCTTCTGAAGCGTTTTACGCCGCGATGCAGGCCCACATACATAATCTACTGGCCACCCATCCCTGGCCAAGGCGGCTCTTCGGAACACGTACCGCAGGCGAAAGCTTTTCGTACCGTCAGGCGTTTCGCCTATATGCCACTATCTCACGGCTGACGATGGACACCGGTTTGAGGGCACACTACCACCATATCCGCGCCAGCACCGATCTGGGGCCGTCCCAAGAACGCCTGGAAAAGGCGGCTTCCCGACTGGCGCGGGTGCAGGGGGCACTCGCCGACTCCGTTCAACAATTGACCGGCCAGATAGCCGGGCTGGATGTGCTTCTTCAAGAGACCCATTCTCTCCTGGAAAACGACCCTGAAATAGCCAGCCTGAAAGCAGCCCGACCCGAAATTTTCGACTTGTTCTCCGGAAGATTGTCCGCCTTATCGACCCGGCTGGTTATTGCCCGTCAACAGTTGCTGCAGGCGCAGGCCGCTGAGAATACCGTTATTCGCGACCTGGACCGATACTTTCGGCTCAAAGATGTATTTCTCCCAGCCTACGAACATCAATTGAGCCTGCTAGGCGGGGCTACCCCCCGACAGCTTTACCGTTATTACCACCTGTTCCGTAAATCGTTGCACACCCAAGTTCGAAGCTGACAAGGATTTAAGATGAATGCACTGACCCCGATCAACTCCAACCAGACCGCCGGGATTTCCCTGGGAATCCCGGCTACCGCTACGTCCATCCTAACGGACGATGATCTTCAAAAGGTGGAGGCACTGGCCGCCCAGATCGACTTGAGCAGCCCTACTGCTGCTTCGGGTTTCGGTAAGGAGATCTACACAGAGTCCGGCGAAATGACGGACGCCCTTCTCCAGCGTATTCGGTCCAGCGACACGGACGTGATTGGTAGCCGGCTAAACGAAGTGCTCCAGCTTGCGCGCGAAACCAACTCCAATATCGATTTCACGCCCAAAAACACCCGCGAACGGCTCTATAAGGTGATCGTCACGACCCCTGTCATTGGCACTCTGGCCAAACGGATGACCCGTACCGTCCGGTCTCAGATAGATCGTTACGAGTCGGCGGCGCATCAGATCGATTCGGTGGTGGCCGAACTGGATTCGGCATTTGATACGATCGAACAGACCAACCAGCTGCTGGACCAGAATTTCGCCGAAGTCGTGGAACGCAATCGCATCCTGGAAATTCATATTCAGGCCGGTCATCGGGCGTTGGCAGCCTACCAGCAACAGTTGGATGAACCGATGGACGAGTCCGACCCCATGCAGGTCCAGATCAGGGAAGACCGGGCTTCAGCGGCTGCCATCATGGAGAAGCGTGTGGTGGATCTGGTGGTTCTCCAGCAAAACGGGTACCAGACACTAACCAGTATTCGGATGATTCAGGCTAATAATCGCCAGGTATCCGAGAAATTCCATACGATCCGGCAGGTGACCATCCCTGCCTGGAAACAGGGCTTTGTGATTCGCGGAGCTTTGACCCAACAACGGCATGCGGTCAGTCTTACCGAGGCCATTGACCATACCACGAATGAGTTATTGCTGCAGAACGCCGATTTGCTGCATGCCAACTCGGTGCGTACGGCCAAAGCCAATCAAAGGCTGATTATTGATCCGGAAACGCTGATCAAAACAGGGAAGCTGCTCATTACTACAACCCAGGAGGTCATCGCTATCCGTCGGGAAGGCCAGGCTGCCCGGGAGCAATCCATCAAACAATTGGAAGAGATCCGGAAATCCCAGTCTTCTGCCGCACTGGCTTTGAGCCCTCGGTCTGAAAAGTCCGTTTCCTGGAGGAAATTGTAAGTGGAACCTTTCGACGGATCGCCCACGGGGGAGACCCTGTTTCAGAGTCTTCAGCAAAGATTATCCCGCCACACCCTTCGAGGCAGGGGGTATTTTTTTGCAGGCATGTTCTTCCTGCTGGTGACCATTATATGTGGAATCGTCAGCGTGGCTTTCTGGCTGAGTGAGCCGTCGACAGCTGTCCCGATGATCCATCATAACCTGGTACTTTCCCATCATGAAACAAGCTCCAAATCTTCATCTGGAGGGATAGTGCTCCTGGGGACGGTCCTTTTGATGCTAGCGACTGGAATGGTCTGGGCTATAGGCATGGAGACCTTAGTGCCTGCGATGACGGCCTGCTTTTTTGCGATGGTCCTGGTCCTGGCGGTTATCGCTACTGGATCACCGTCGGCGCATGCCCCAAGACAGCCACTGAAACCTGCGGGTCGCGCTCAGGCTGAGACCAGACCAAAGGTATTCGCACAACCTTTGGTATTCACCACCCATCTGGCCTTTGCCGCAGCACAGCAGCGGGTGAAGCCTTCCGCCCAAGATCTGAGACAGTTCCGCCAGGATATCACCTGGCTGACCGATCACCCGCTTAAAGATTGGGATGCGACGAAACACGATGCCTTTTTGAGCCAAGGCAAAGCCGAGTACATCACCCGTCTGGAGGATTCGGTACACCTCGCTTATTCCCCGATCGCGGCCCAGTATCTCAAGACACAACAGGCCCGCGCTCGGGCGGGCCAACGGTCGGCCCAGGCCACCTTGGAACTGACCGTCGTAGGCTTGCTGATAACCCTCGGAGCCTTGGGAGCCACTTTTTATAACCGGAGGACCTTCTTTAGGCTGGAAGCCGAGATGGGGGACGATTGGGCTGAGCTCGACCAGAGCGTTTCGTAACCTGTTCCTATACTGGCCTGTCAATTTCGTTCGTCCTTCATTCCGAGGTTCAGTCATGTCCATCAGTCTCAGTAAAAATCTAACGGAGTCCCAAAGTTTTCAGGCCTTGCAGGTGCGTGTCACGAAGCAGAGGGCCCTGGTCCACCGGGATCAATTCGGCGGGAACCTGATGGGAATAGGCGCTGTTCTGGCCTTAACGACGGCAGGTATATTCTGGATCAGCGAACCTTCAATGGTCGTACCGGTGATTCATCATCTACTGGAAAATAAGTCTGTAATGTCCCCTTTCGCTACGCTCACAAAGTTATTGCATGGCGCCCTGGGAGTCGCTTTAATCGCTTCCACTTTACTCATAGGCATGGGACTCGGGGTAGCCAAGAATTCCGTATTACCCATTCTGACGAGCCTCACTTTTGCCGCGCTCTTCTGGGGCACACCCATAATGCTGGGCGCCCTGAGCGATACGGGGTCGGGTGCCTTCGGTAATGTGGCTATCGGCGGCACTGCGACAGCGAGCAAAGTCATTCTGGCTCCGGAACTCCTGTCCGCCAATCGTTTGGCCTATATGGCCGTCCGCGATAAAAAGAAACTGACGCCCAGTGAATGGCAGACCTTCCACCAGGATATGGCCTGGCTGGAATCCCATCCGGTAAAAGCCTGGAGTAATGCCGCGTCTCTGTCCTTATCCAATAAGGAAAGGTACCTGATGAAGCTCACCTATTCGGTCGGTGAACGGCATACGCCAGCCGTTGACCAGTACCTCGAACGACAAAAAATGGCAGCAGAAAGCCTGGGGCATCGCGCCGGTTTAGCTTCCCAGACGGCACTTGTATTGATGCTGGGTGCGCTTGTTCTCCGGCTGGCCGCCTTCCAGCGGAAACGCATCCTGCATAAACTGAGTGAAGAAATGGGAGATTCGTCCCCGTATTTGACCGTTAATCCGGATCAACCACTCGTCGGGTAAGCCTACGGGTTCAGATGCCCTCGTGAAATTTTTAGTAAAACCCTGACCGGAGAAGCTTTTGAAATCCCCTACCTTATCTACGCGCGTTCAAGCGATTATGGCGCTGACCCGAGATGGCCATTGGAGTCATTTCTTCCCGGGCGCCCATATTGGAAACCGCCAGATTATTGCCTACCTGGGCCCTACTAACAGTGGAAAGACCTGGCAGGCCATTCAACTGCTGAGAACGGTACATAAGCCCTACAAGGGGGTCTACCTGGCCCCACTGCGTTTGCTGGCGCTGGAAGTCTGGGAGGAACTGCGCAGTCAGGGTATTCGGGCGTCTCTTATTACGGGCGAAGAGCAGGAGATTGACCCGGAAGCGGTGATTGTGTGCTCGACCATTGAAATGCTTAACAGCGAGGAAGTTTACCAGGTAGCGGTTATTGACGAAATGCAGATGGTTTCGGATTCGCAAAGGGGTTGGGCCTGGACCCGGGCTTTGTTCGAGCTCAACACCGACAAACTGCTGGTATTAGGTAGTGCCTCAGTGACCCCGTTACTGGAACAATTCGCAGAATCTACAGGGGACACGTTGCTTATTCATGAAACCAAACGATATACCCGCCTGAAGACCACGGCCAAACCCATCACGCCCAAGGCCGTCAAGCCCGGTACCCTCTTCGTGGTGTTTTCCCGCAACTCGGTCATTCTCTGGGGGGACTTCTTCCGGAAAAAGGGGTTTTCTGTCGCGCAGATTTATGGGGCCATGCCCCCTGAAGTGCGTCGTGCAGAGGCCCAGCGCTTTCGCGATAAGGAAGCGGACATCATGGTGGCTACCGATGCCGTGTCCATGGGGTTAAACCTGCCCGCCCATACCGTCATTTTGGCGGAGGATTCCAAGTATAACGGTAATTCCCGGGTTAAAGTGGCTCCGTCGTTAGTGCGGCAGATAGCGGGTAGAGCGGGCCGGTATGGCTTGCATGAAGCCGGCCTGGTGGCTGGTCTGGATATCCCGAGTCATAAAGAAGTCATCCAGGCCTTGGCCGGTCAGGATACGGCCATCCATTTCCCAGAGCCATACATCGCCCCAAGTTACGCCTGGATTGATCTCGTGATGGACACATACCCGGATACGTCGGTAGAGGAATTGCTGCAAGCCTGGCAACAGCTGATTACGGGATCGAAATGGTTTCAGGCGGGTAATGCCGAGGAAGCCTTCCAGAAGATGGCGTTGATTGGCCAGATCGGGGCTTTTCGGGAGTTGCCCATGGCCGAGCAGCTGCAGATCCTGGCAGCTCCCGTGGATCTCCGGGAAGTCCATCTCAAGTTTTACAAACGGATCGTGCAGGCCATTTTACTAAAGCAGGCCTTGTCTGCTCCCGGGTTGGGTAGACACGAAAATCTGCGTACGGAGGAACTCGAAAGTCTGTACAAGCAGGTCATGCTCTACCGTTGGTTTCATTATCGATATCCGGAAGCAGCCCCTGAGATCCTGGCGGCCACCCGGCTGCAGGATGTGCTGGTGTCGCGGATCATCGCTCAGGTCAAACAGGGCTTACGCCGGTATTGTCGAATTTGCGGGGTGGTCCTGCCGGGTCAGTCGAAGCACGGCATCTGTCAGGAGTGTTTTTCTCGCGCTCATTGAGGAAGTTCCGGCCTCTGGCCCGGTCACGGCATACGGCCTGAAAAGTTCCCCGTCCTCGCTATACTAGGCTAGGACTGTAGGAGATTTTTTATGGAACGAACAGAAAAAATGCAAGATCTGGCCCGGGAAACCTGCCAAATTCTGGACAAGTTTGGACTGGACAATGTCAGTTTTTATTACCAGGTCCAGGCTGGCGCCATGGATGAAATTTACTGGTGTACCATGCGGGATGGCGAAGAGCAGTCTCTGGACCACCCTTCTGATTTAGGCCTGAGTCATTCAGATAGTCTGGACTTGTTCACCGCGATTATGGATGTAGATTACCCGTCCATCCTACTCGATGGATTACTTAATCAAACCGGTTATTTTGTGTTTACACGGATGGGCAAGACGTTCTGGCAGGTCGACTGGGAACGGTCGGCCCCGGCACACCTACTAGACCTCCATTCACACAAACAAAGTTATCGGCTCTGCTCCACCGCTGCGTTTTCGGTGTCGGAGTCATCCTGGGTTGCCAGACACGAAAATCCCGTTTGGGGTTAATGCTCAGTTTTAAGGACTAAAGAGGAGTTCATTATGCCTGAAGATATGCAGTTTTCGCAGAACGTAAAAGAAGCCCTTGAAAAAACGTTTATTGCCGTGGAGACCGCTGTAGGACCTCTCGATTCGGCTCAGTTCGAATATGAGGAATGGGACGACGACCTTCATGATTGTTTCATTCTGGTTCAGCCCCAGGGAAACAAGGAGGGTTTGGTTTCCATTCAGAACCATGCTTCCCGATCGTCCGAAGTTCTTTTTGGAAGAGCGGATAAAGCCTTGGAACTGACCCTCGAACTGGGGCTGCGGGAGACTCCATCTCAGGAAGAAACCACTGGTTCACGCGGAGAAATCCTGGTGAAACGGACCGGTTGTCAGTTGCAGGTTTCCTGGAGTCATACGGATAACTTTACCGTTGAGTATCCCGACAATGATGCGGTGTTAGATACTGAGACCTGGCGCTCGTTCCAGCTATTGGTAGCCCAACTCAAGGTACATACCATGGTTATTGAGTACCGGGGCGGTGGCGACTCCATGGATGGAGCCGATTATCAGTTCCTGGATAAAGAGGGAAACGAAGTGACTGTCGGGCATGGAGATGCGACTTTCAAGGCAATTGACAGGTTTTTCGATGAAGTGATGGATGGCCCGATTTCGGGTTTCTGGAATAATGAAGGTGGCTATGGCGAAATCAAAATCACGGATGTTGAGGAAGACAGCTACTGGAATCACTGGAATTACGCAACGGACAACGAGACTTCAACCGCCCATTTTGGCATCGTAACTGTGCCCCCTCAACGGATTTCAGAAGGTGATCTGATTGAAGCGGTTTCAGACCCTGTCTGGGGTTGATTCCGGAACATTGTTTGTTATGGACCAGGTAATCCTGGTCCATTTTTTATGTCCGGCCGTTCTTTTAGCCTAAAGAATCCCAGCGTGGGCGCCGTCAGCCTATATTACGCAGGCACTGTTTTTCAGGAATATGGAGGTGATTATGTTGAACTTTTCACTGGGATCAGCATTTCCCGGGAAGTCAGTCGAAGACGCCCTGCGGTTGGCGTCCGAAATACCGGAGGTTCCGGTACTGGGCGACATCGGGTTGAGTCATGTGCAGATCTGCCCTCAAAACTACAAGGGTGGTGCGATGAACCTGGATCGGCTTCAGGCTTTATAGGCAGCGTATCCAGGCACTCAGTTCCGGTTTCATGCCAATGTGCGGATATTGGAAACGGGCTGCCAGTACGATTTAGGCACGGCGGACAAGCTGCCGGAATACACGGAAAAGCTGGTAGAAAGCTTAGCTTATCTGGGCCAGCCTTACAGCCTGCATGCGGCCGAAAATGGCCGGCCTTTGGGTTTGCAGGTGAAAACGGCCAAGCAGTTGGCCGCTCAGGCGGGCATTCCGGTAGCAATTGAGGGCCTGTATCCCGGGCATCGTAACAATACCTTGGCGACCTGGGGTGACTGGGAACGTCTTTTGGACATGGATGTGCCCTATGCGCTGGATTTTTCGCATATGAACATCATCTTGAAACAGTCGGGTGGCCCGGTACCCGTAAAATTGATGGAAGACCTTCTGGCTTCTCCGAATTGTCTGGAGATTCATTTTTCTGGAAACAACGGAGACCGGGATTCCCACGGGATATGCCACGAGGATGAGTGGTGGTTGGCTTTCCGACCGTTGATTCAGGGCAAGACGGTCTGTTTCTACGAGGGCCGTACGCAGTAATTACTTTCCAAGGCACCTCTCCAGGTGCCTTTTCCTTGTTCGGTAAGGCCGGGCCCCGTCGCTATATTCAGGCCCATTTCTGCGAACGAGTCCCCTATGTGCCGATCCTTCTTCCAAAAGTTACTCTGGGGAACAGGCGCCCTGTTAGTCAGTCTCCCCGCCTGGAGTACGCCACTCTCCGCCTCTTCCAATGATTTCAGGCAAATCGTCGCCCGACTCCAGGATCTCGGCTACTTACCGATCACCCGAGCCTTCGTACACGGTCCGAACGGAACCCGGATCCGACATGATGCGTTTCTTTGGACCGTCCCGCAGCCTTTGCAGCGCGCGGTAGACGAATACACCTGGAACCTGAAGAATCCGTTTATTCGTGGAGCAATCATCCAGTTCGAGAGAGAGAATGGCATTCTGGGGCCGCAAGGGATATCCGAAGGCCGGTTGCATCCAGCGGTCCTGCAGGCCTTGTTCAGGAAGACGGCCCAACCGGACCGCTATGCCTATGAATGGGCTTATGTAACCAAGGGATCAGGAACCCGGCAGCCTGAACAGTTGCATATCTGGGCGCACGGATCACATTTTGTGATCGGGGCCAGGGGCAAGCCCTCCGCCCTACGGAAGGACTGGATATGGAGCACTTTAGTGAACACCGGTGTACTGGGGAGTACCCCAAATGGTACCTGGCCAATTTATCAGCGACTTCCGGTGACGACCATGCGGGGGGTATTCCCGGTGCCGATCTCCCGGGGTGAATATCAAGCTTTGGCGGGGAAACAGGTTCCCCAGTGGGGCGGCGCTGCGGTCAGGATGTCGGCACGAGGTATGGTCAACGGGCACCCGGTAGCCTGGCAACCTTATAATGACCCGGGCATCCGCTGGGTCAACTATTTCGATAATGGCCGGGGTATCCACTATTACCCGAGAGCAGGGTATGGCTTCCCGCAGAGTGCGGGGTGTGTGGAAGAACCAGCGGGGACGGCACCGATCACCTACCGGGTCCTGCACTATGGGGTGCCGGTCACTATTTCAGCCTCGGGGTTCAAGGGTCCTTCAGCGCTTTCCTGAGTCGGGGCGCTATATGAGAGAGGACTAACTTAACGAGGATTTTATATGGGCACCAAACGACACCCCTTGCGGGAAGCGACTTCCCAACTACTGGAGAATGGTATTCACACCATCGAACTCCTGCTGGCAGCCCTCGTCGTTCTTACTGCAGCAGCCATGAGTGGACATGTAGTACTCCTGATCTGGCATGCCAGTCAGCACTTCACCACGAATTTCTCCGCGCTTAAAATCCAGAGTATTGTAGTGGAGGCTATGGATATCTTGATCCTGCTGGAACTGGCCAATGTTTTCATCCGGCTGGAAGCAAAACAGAATGTCGGCATTGGATTGCTGCTGGATACAGCCACCCTGTTTTCCGTCCGTGAAACGCTCTTGGGTTTGTACAGCCACGATACCGCTTTATGGTCGACAGAAACAGCAGTCGTTCTGTTCGTCGGGTTACGTATTATTTACACCTTGACGAAGCCCCGATCGAAAAACCATTCCCCAGAACCTGCGCCTACAGCGGGTTAACCCATTGATTCAGACGAGGTCCAGGCCTCGTCTTTTTTGTGTCTATTGCCTAGAACTGCTATACTGTGAATTGATGATTCTTAAGAAGGAGCACCCGCGACCATGCTAGAAAGTTGGGATATTACCGAGCCACTCATCACCAGGGGCCCTCCTGTACCGCCGGTCGTGGAACCACATAAAGAAAAAATTCAGGGGACCGTAGAACGTATCCTGCATTATTCGGAGGATACCGGATTTACGGTATTCCGACTGAAGTCCGGGCCGTATTCCTCGGTAGCGACCGGTGTTACCGCCCGATTGAAGGAAGGCGAAGAGGCCGAATGTGTCGGCACCTGGGGCACTCACCGGGATCATGGCCGCCAGTTCAATGCGGAGCACGTCCGGATTGCGGCCCCCAACAACCGGGAAGCCATCAAAACCTACCTTTGTTCGGACGCCGTGAAGGGAGTCGGAAAACATTTCGCTGATCAACTGCTGGACGCCTTCGGAAACAAGGTATTCGAGGTACTGGAATCCGCCCCGGAGAGGATTTCCGAATTACCCGGTATGGGCAAGAAGCGGCTCCAGTCTCTCCTGGAAGGATATGCCACCCAAAAGGAAATTCGGGAAACCATGATCTTCCTGATGGCCCACGGATTGGGGCCAGGCCGGGCCTTCGCGGTTCATCGGAAATATGGAAAACAGGCCGAAGCCCTACTTAGGGAGGACCCCTATCGCTTGGCCACGGAAATGGAGGGATTTGGTTTTGTCCTCGCGGATGAGTTGGCCAAGAAACTGGGATTCTCGGCGAATTCGGGAACCCGTTCTCGCGCAGGACTGGTTTATACGCTGGAAAAAGCCGAACAATTGGGGCATTACACCCTGGAGAAAGAAGAATTGCTCAGTACGGCGCATGCCTTGCTGAAAGTAGACGCCCATAGTCTGGAACCGGTACTGGATGACCTGTTGGGTACCGGTCGCCTGAAGGCTGTGGACTGGAGCCCGGCCGGGCTCGGGTTGCAGATTTATCGACCGGCCTTGCTTTGGGCAGAACAGACCATCGTTCGACGGCTTTCGCAATTATGTTCGGGGCCGCTGCCCTGGGCGCAGATTGCGGGAATGGCCCTTCCGGACTTACCAGATATCCAGCTTTCCGAAAAACAGCAGGACGCCGTACGCCTGATGCTCAGTCATAAGGTGGCCATCCTGAGTGGTGGCCCGGGTGTCGGGAAAACGACGATTACCCGTAATATGCTGGCCGCCGTGCAGCGGGCCAATCTGAAAGTGGCTTTGTGTGCGCCTACCGGAAAAGCGGCTAAACGCATGTCCGAAGCGGTGAGTTCCCCGGGTTCCACCCTGGAAGCTTTCACCATCCACCGTTTGCTGGAGTTTAACCCCCAGGGTGGCTTCAAGCGGGACGAACAGACTCCGCTGGAAGCAGATCTGGTGATTGTCGATGAAGCCTCCATGATTGACCTGCCGTTGCTGGCCAGCCTGTTGCGGGCGGTAGGGGACGGGGCGGGGCTCTGGCTTATTGGCGACCCGAATCAGATCCCGTCTGTGGGACCGGGCTCAGTATTGCTGGACCTGATTCAATCACAGTACGTACCCACAGCGACACTGACAGAAATCTTCCGGCAGGCGGCCTGTTCCCAGATCATTGTGAATGCCCATCAGGTCATTCAAGGCGTCGTTCCACCGAAACAGGAGAAAGGAACAGAGACCGATTTCTACTTCTTTCCGGTTGAAGAAAATGACGCGATTCCCGCCAAAATCGAAGAACTGATGTTACGAAAAATCCCAGCCAAGTTTGGACTGGACCCCCGTCAGGATATCCAGGTGTTGACCCATCTTCGAAAAGGACCTTTGGGTTCGGATACCTTGTCGGCGCACCTGCAGACGGCCCTCTTTCAAGACCCGAGGCCGACCTTGACCCACTACGGGCGAAGCTTTGGCTTAGGCGACAGGGTTATTCAACGGGTGAATGACTATGAGAAAATGGTGTTCAACGGTGAATCGGGCGTGGTGGTAGAGGTGACGGACCAGGCGCTGACGGTCCAATTCGAAGACCGGTATATCCCTTATTCGGTCACCGAAGTTTCGGATCTGATGCTGTCCTACGCTCTGACGATCCATAAAAGCCAGGGTTCTGAATACCCTGCCGTGATTTTGCCCATGGCCTCGACTTACCATGTGATGCTGGAACGGCACCTGCTGTATACCGGAATCACCCGGGGGAAACAGCTGGTGGTCCTCGTGGGGCAGCGCCAGGCGGTGGCCATAGCGGTCAAGAACCAGCAGACCAAGCTGCGCAAAACGACCTTAAAGGAAGCCTTGGGCTACCGGAATTAAGGAGCGCTCCGGCCTTGGGTTAGCCGTGCCTATACTGTGGCACCTTTTCCCCTTGGATATCCTGATCATGATGGCTTTTCGCGACACCTCTTTATCCACGAGTATCCTTGATGATGCGCTCGTTCCCGAGCTGCCTCGCGAGCACCTGCTGCTGCGCCTGCTTCCGGAGCACCCCCAGGCGACACCCAAGCAGTCACAGGCCCTGGCCCGAAAGAGAATCTTGTATAACCTGGCGTTAACCTTGGCGGATGGTTATCCGGGCAGCCTGTTGGGTCTGGCCCAGTCACACACGCAAGATCCTCAGATACAGGCCCTTCTGGAACAGTTTCTGTTCGACTGAGTTCTGGATTTATCTCCTGGAATTCGATACAGTAGGCCCAGGTTCGAATAGAGGAGCATTTCACCATGGCAGCAGTAAGAAGCAGTAAGTCAAAGATAGTGTTAGCAGAAATAAAAAGGTTAGGGGGCGGTCCCTTCACACATGAAGAACTGTATGATCGATCGCCCACACTTCGAAAAGAGTTTCCAGAATCAGTCCTATTGAGTCGCCGGCTTTCCGATTTGTATAACACCAGTGACCAGTTGGTCCGAGAGCAACGCAAAAGTCATACCGGTGGTCGAAAACAGTATGCTTATGCTTATAAGGAAGCGGGGGCACGTCCGGCTGTAGTGGCTACGTCGAGACCCGACGAAGGTGTACCAGAGGGTGTGAAACGTATGCAGGCCATGATGGGTCTGACCGATGAAACGCCAGAGACAGCCCCTCGGAGAGAACCCGTTCAACCCAGTAAAGCCTCCGCTCCAGCAGCCACGAAGAAAGCACCACCTGTCGTCCGGGCGCCCCGGCCAGCAGCTGTAAAACAGCCGGCCACTGCCGGTAAAGCCCGTCCAGAAGCGGCTAAACCCGCAGCGACACCGCCACCCCCAGTGGCCCCCCGTTCTGATGTTCCTCCCGTACAACCCGTCGTAAACTACGCCTCGGTCCCTGAAGAATCTGAATGGCCGGAAGTGTTAAGTGATCTGTTTACCGATATGTTTTCGGATATGATCGTCCGAATGATCGAACAGGTCGGTCCGGCTATTCGAGAGGCTCTATTCTCGGCACCGCAGACGCGTATCGTCAAAGAGGCGCTGCGTCGCGTACTGACACCGGAGACTTTCCCTACAGAGGAATCCGAAGAAGAATCCGCAGCGCCCTCCCAGGAGGAGTCGGTAGCGCGGCGTAAGGTCCTGGTCGTCGGCCTGTTGGGACAGCAGGCGAACGTCCTCAAAGAACAGTTCGGAAAACATCTGGACCTGAGCTTCTGGAATGAAGACCGGGTAAATGACCGTCTCCAGGGTCTCCTGGATAGTAATCAGACGGTGTTCGGCGCCACGAAGTTTATTTCCCATGCCATCGACGGCGTGCTGACCCGGTCACCGGATTACCGGAGGGTGCACGGAGGTGTCAGTAAATTAAGAGGCGAACTTAGGGCCTTACTGAAAGAAGAAATGGCAACCGCCTAAAAAAGAAAGGCCCTCCTTGGAGGGCCTTTAAAGTATTACGTTAAGATCAGCTTAAAGCATTGCGTGAAACTCTGCTTCAGACAGGACTTGAACTCCCAGGCTTTTAGCCTTCGCCAACTTGCTCCCGGCGGAGTCACCGGCCAAGAGATAGGTGGTGTTCTTGGAAACCGAACCGGAAACCTTGCCCCCCGCCTGTTCAATTCGAGCCTGAAATACCTCCCGAGACTGAGACAGCGTACCGGTGATCACGAACGTGGATCCGGCCAAAGCGGCACTGCCGGTAGAAACGACGGTGGCCGGCGGAGTTTCCTGGTCCGGAAAGCCCAGGGCCAGGAGATCCAGGACCAGTTTTCGGTTGACAGGGTCCTGGGTCCAATTCTGGATGGCTTCAGCCGTTTTAGGGCCGATATCCGGTAGATCCATCAACTGCTCCAGATTGCTGTCCAGCAGTTCACGCATGGAATACTTCTCCACGATGATTTTGGATAAATGGTTGCCCAGTTCAGGTAGACCCAACGCAATCAAGAAACGTCGAACGCCTTTGGTCTTGGCTTTTTCGAGTTCTTCCTGCAGTTTTTCAGCCTTTTTCTTACCTTGACGAGGTAAGTCAGCAATTTGGTCCACTGTCAGATGGTATAGATCGACTGGCGTATTGACGTAGCCAGCGTCTACCAACGCATCCACCACTTTATCACCGAGACCCTGGATATCCAGAGCCTTACGCGCACCGAAATGCAGGATCATCCCTTTTTTCTGGGCGGAGCATTTCAGGACTCCTCCCGTACAACGATAAGCGACTTCATCTGGCGCCCGTACCACAGGGGAACCACAACAAGGACAAGTCGCCGGCATGGTCCACTTGGGCAACGGTTTGGTTCGTAGCTCGGTGGCTACCTTAACAATGTCCGGAATAACGTCACCGGCACGCTGTAACCAGACCTGGTCACCTTCCCGTACATCCAGGCGGTCGATCTCATCCATGTTGTGGATGGTCGCCCGAGTAACCGTTACACCACCGATTTCGGTAGGCGTAATGTTGGCCACTGGGGTAATCACACCGGTCCGGCCAACCGAGGCCTCGATACTTTCGATGGTCGTCAGCTTTTGTTGGGCTGGGAATTTCCAGGCAATGGCCCAACGCGGGGCGCGAGACGTACTACCCATCTCCGCCCGTTTTTTGAGCGAATCGACCTTGAGCACAATGCCGTCAATATCGAATTCCAGAGAATCCCGGACTTTCATGACCAGATCGTACTGTTCCGGTAAATCCTCGAGCGGCAGGGCCTGATATTCACCCAGGATGAATCCCCAATCCACGAGTTTGGACATCAGTTCGCAATGGCTGTTCGAGGTCAGCTGCTCGCGGCCAACCCCAATATCCCAAGGGAAGAACGCCAATGGCCGTTTCCGGGTTTCATTCGGATCGAGCTGGCGCAAGCTGCCCGCTGCCGCATTACGTGGGTTGGCAAAAGGTTCTTTACCGTCAGCAATGCGCTGGAGGTTGGCTTTTGCAAAGGAAGCTTTGGGAAAAACGACTTCACCTCGGACCTCCAGCGTACTGGGCCAGCCGGTACCGGTAAGCTGCTTCGGGATACTGCCAATGACCAGAGCATTGTGGGTAACATCTTCTCCGGTTTGGCCGTCTCCACGAGTAGCCGCCTGGACCAGTTTCCCCTCCTGATAGACGATGGAAAGGGACAGCCCGTCGTATTTAAATTCAGCAGAAAACTCCAGGTCAGGATCGAAATCCTTCGCCCATTTCTCAAATTCTTCCAAAGAAAACACGTTATCCAGGGATTGCATCGGCAGAGCATGCGTCACTGGGCGAAAGCCTGAAGCGATTTTTCCGGCCACGACCTGAGTCGGGGAATCCGGAGAGACCAGCTCAGGGTGAGCCGCTTCCAGTGCCTTTAGCTCCCGCATTTTCAGGTCATACAGTGAGTCCGGGACAATAGGATTGTCCAGCACATAATACTGGTAGTCCTGCTGGCGGATCCAGTTGGTTAAGGTTTCCATGTTCTTTTTTATGTCAGCGTCAGTCATAGCCGTTCCTTGTGTCCTAGACCGGGAAATCCGGTACCTAGTGTAGCGCCGGGACCGGGATTACAAGGCCTTGGTTCGGTCGTAATCCAGCAGATGCGTCTTGGGGAGGGCTATAGGGGTGTCGATGACCTCGTAGTTCCAGTGGCAGGCTTCCCGAATAACCGATAGAGGCTTGTTCCACCAAGGGGGACCCAGGGCCAGGCGAACCGGAATCCATTTCAGGTTGTTGACGGGGCCTCCGCCATACTCGGCTTCGGTGAATAGGGTCCCGCTATCGGCGTAGTGCAGGAACAAAGGCCGGCAGAGCATATGGGGTTGCACGATATCGTGGTCTTCGAGCACTTCAACGGTATCACGAGATTGCTTCCTGGTTAGCGACAGAAAGTATAACTTAACCATTAATGGTTTACAAGCGGTTTACCTTAAGGCCGGGTGGTACGGCCGGTCTCAGTCAGGAAAACAAGAGATCCGCCCAGGGAGGCGGATCTAAAATCAGTGCAAACTTTCTAGAATTCGACCGGTATATTCAGGTTTTTCCGGACAAATGAATTCCAGATCTTCGTCGGACGCATCCCGTGGTGCGGCAAATGGGTGGCCGTAGCAAAAGACCCGTTCACAACCCATAAAGTCTTTCCCTGTATGTAGCTGTTGGGCCTGAGTGCGGTGGCGTAACCGGTCAAATCCACCGTTCAGGGGGTTATGGGCGAAAATGGCGATGTTCTTCATGGTTTCTCTCCTGCAAACGATAGGGCCTGACCAATATAGAACGGGAACCGGCTAAAAAAGCCAACCCGGAGGCTGGCCTATCGGCATGGTTTCTTCTGGCCTGCATTCCCCTTCTCTCGCCTGATCGAGAAATAGAATCAAAAATTGTAGCGATTCGACCAGGACTGTCTCGGCACCGCAAGAATCAGGCTGCTCTGGATTGGGTCACACCGTCTGGACCTGGCGCTTATTCCGTGAGAGATATTGTCAGAAATACTTGCGCATGCGGACAGATGCAGAAATGAGACGGGAAACGGATAAGACATGCCCTGAGCCGACTTAAAATATAGGACAGAATCCGGAAATTCCGGATGGTTCGATAAAAAAGGAGTGACCGAAGTCACTCCTGAAATCACTGGTAATCAGCGTGGCGGTGTTTCTGGCCACGACAGGTTTTCTCCGCCTTTTTTCGGTCACGATGGACCTGGTTGGCAGGGATCTGGAATCGGCGGGATTTGAACCCGCTCGCCTCCCCTCTTATAGTCTCTTTCTGCATAGAATTTCCTCCTCTATGAAAGTTGCCTTGATGATTACGGTTTAACCGGTTGGTTCAGGAGTTCACCGTCAAGATAAGCCGAAAACTCGGAACCACCTAGCATTTGATCGATCTCCTGGAGCAAGTCGATTAGGGGACTCGGCCGGTGGTAGTCCGAGATAGGCTTGGAACCAACCTCCACTGAAGTGGAGCCCATAGAGTAAACGATTCGGATCTCATGCCGGCAGGTATTAAACGGCTCAACCAGTTTCCGTAAAAGGGACAGCAGCTTCCAGGCTGTCTTTTCGGTAACTTTTTCCACCTGCTTTTCGTGGTTATCCCGGATCGCCTGCAGCCTCTTGTCGCGTTCGGTGCGATTCAAGCCCCGACTGGTGGTACCCCTGGCGCTGACACGGTAGGTCGTAACGGGACCGGTAGAACGATCTCGGTACCCTGGCACAGCACCCTCTTCCATATGTTGATAGCTCATTTCAGTCTCCGCTCATTATGGTACCGTTCATCACTTCCATTTCATGTATTGCTCTCATGGTTTGCTCCTTGGTTAGGTCATCTGTTTGATGGCGGCCACAGCTTCATGCCGAAACTGACCAGCCAGAATTCGGAATCCTTTGAACTCCCCGTTTTCCACCTTGACTCCGTCCCAAATTCCGTTCGAATCGCAGTAGATAATCGGCGCGTCCAGAGAAAGTCCGGCCCGGGCCAGATCTCCGATGATCTCTTCGATGTCATTGGTGACGCTCTTGACTCCATCAAGGTCGGTAATACAAATGACTCCGTCTATTACCTGTACTTCGTATATCGATCGCATATCTTCTTACTCCTCTAAACCGATGTAGCCTCAGCCAGTATATAGCCGACTCGTAAATTCCGAAGAAAGCGGGACTGCATGCCCTGCCCTTCCCAACTCTTGGCCCGATCCGTAACGGCGCCAACCTTGTGGCTGCAGGCTACGATAAAATCTTCGCCACCTCTGCTACGAACGGCTTCCAACAGTTTCGGATGCTGGGTCAGCTTCGCCTGGATGATTTCAGCCTGAATCTGGTCGTTGGCTTGTTCATCTGCCGTCTTGTAGCTCTGATAAGCGGCTTCGACATCCGGAAAACGGGTGCCTTTCCAGACCACCGGGTAACTGTGCTTGATCTTCCCTTTCAGGAAGGCCTTTTCGGTAGGGTTGGTCAGGGCACCACCCAGTCCTTTGGTGTTACTGGAAATGTTGATTCCAGGCCGCTCATGGGCCTCACACCAGTTCCATACCGTTCGGCAAGCCTGAGTGTCGGCCAAGGCCCGGTGTGCATCTCCGCTCCAGACATGGCCGGTGTATTCCGAGGCTTTGGCCAGGTTGATGGTTCGATAAGCCGAATCTTCCCGGAAATGGCGCTGTCGCCAAAGCTTGGTAAATCGGTGCATGGCGCAAACCACTTCACTGCAGTTGAGATTATCCGGAAAGAACTTTCGATCATAAGCCGCGTTATAAGCGACTACGCGGTGACCTGATAGCAGGGCCTCAATCTGAGGCCATAGCTGAGACAGGCGCGGCGCCTTCAATATCATGGCGTCGGTAATACCGTGAACCGCTGTAGCTTCAGGGGGAATGCATTTCCCGGGATCAACCAGGGTCTGAAGCACTGCGTCACCGTTCTCATCCACAATAGCGAGTTCAACGATGCCTTCGACGGCTGGATTCAACCCGGTCGTCTCCGTGTCTAAAAAATACGTCTTCATAACAAACTCCTTGTTAAGGTCCTGCCTTAATATAGGGATAGTGTCAGGCGGGCCCGCGTCGGCCGGGAACACGGGTTAAAAAAATCCCTGCGGGTTAGGCAGGGAGGGTGTTCAGAAAAGAAGAGTTAAGGTTTAGGGCATCAAGCCATACTGTGCCGCAAACTGCTGCATATCCAGCGCCGGGATCTGTGCCGTGGTAGCTATAGAGTAGCCCGTACTTACCTGACCATGGTTTGCATCAATCAAGATAGCCCCTTTTGGGGTGATTACCGTAAAGGCATCCACCTTGGCATTAATTGCCTCCTGTCCTCCTGCGTTACCACCTGCAAAGATTCCAGCGAAATGCTCCAACCCATTAACCATCGGGAAAATAGGGTGTTTTGAACCTGTGGTCAGGTTTTTATACCCAACATACACAGGGCCATTCACGTTTTCCAGTTGGCCTACACGAGCAGGCCCTGTGTTGGTGTTGATCAGAGCTTCGCGCAACGCAAAATGGGCGGCCGCTCCCAATCCTAACTGGATAGATTGATCTATCTGCCTAATTGAGATTTTAGCAGGATTCAGTACCCCGAAGTTTGCCGTGGGCGCGCCCCCTTGACCGATAGGGTTCGCATAAAAACGTGCTGCCATCAGGTATCCTGTGCGTTCAGAGTCTACTATCGGAGCCTCGTTTACAAACATGGAGGGGGCATGGAAATAGATCGTTGGAGAGGAAAAACCGTCTTCACCGAAATGGTTAAGGAGCACTTGACCATTTTTTACCAAGAGGACCCGACCGTAGAGCGCACCCATAATGTTGGTACCGGTAACGATTTCTTTGTACCAGCCTCCCCCTTTAGCGGGCGTAGCATAAAGGACATCGGAGGGCCCGGAAACCGCCTGACCCGACTTGTTGAGTCCGTAATAACTAAACAACGGCAATTCACCACTACCGTTTTGTTCATGCACCCAACCTGTGTTTTTTTGTACATAAAAAGCTGACTTGGTCTGGAACACCTCGTTTACTTTATATAACGGCATGCTACCCAGCTCCCGAACCGTTTTCCCGGTTTTGGTCACCGAAAATACTTCCAGTTTCGCCCCACGCTGCAACCGTCCGACTGGCATACCAAAACTATTGGTGATCATGGAGGGACTGGGCACGTTTTCCACGGCAACCGAATATCCGGTAGGTGTTGAAACAAACCCTACCACGTTTCCGGCACCGTTCGGAGCCCGATAACGGCGACCGTTGATAAACAACAGGCTGTCATTACCACTGGTATAGAAAGCCGGTACCCAGACTGTCTGCGGATGGGCCAGCCCAACCGCCTTGAGTGTAGTTACGGGCGCGGTAGGCGCAACCGGATTCGGTAGTGGCTTGGGCGGGTGGATTACGGCACAGGCGGATAGGCTGACGACAGCAAACAAACCGGCAACCGCTTTTAATTTGTGAAACATGTTATTCTCCTTAGTTCCTGATTATAGCGTTCAATTCGCTGTCTCAGTATAGTACCAGTTTTCATCTTTTCGGCCAAGCCTTAACTTAGAGCTATACTAAAAGTGGACCCAACCAAAGAGGTGACTAAGATGGCCCTGCAGTACCTTCTGCCTGAACTGGAGGCCAGCCCCCAGGAAAAGGCCTATCTTCGGGAAATCGAGAGATTGAACAAAATGTTGGACATGACCGAGCGAGCGCTGAAGCTGAAAACACTACAGTGCAGTACGCTGGCGAAAGAAGTAGGGAGTTTGCGAATGCAGCTGCACCAGCTCCCCTTATCGGAGTGATTCAGAAGGGGGCCGTCGGCCTCCTTTCTTTATGGGCAATCGTAGCCCTCGGCACCGATAAATCATACTTATGGTATATTAACGGATAGGTTAGCCTGATGAATGCCCCAATCCGCCTCGGTCCTGACGAAAAAATACCTCCAGGAAAAATCCCGGAGGCAGTTAAATCAGTCTTTTACCCAAACATCAGCCAAAGCCGGTGTACAGGCACTCGGTACGCCGTAAGGCATCAGAAAACGATTGGCACATTCATCCATGATTTCGCCTAATTGGTTGGCCCAAGCTTCGGCATGTTCGCCGGGTAGCTCAAACACCATTTCATCATGTACCTGGTTGATGGCACAGGCATACAGGTGTGGGTAGTTGATTCTGAGTTCGTGAACGACCTCGCCCAGAATGTCCGCACCGGTACCCTGATCTCCGTAAGCAAGGCCTGCATTAAGCCCCAGTGGATACATGACCCGGCCCCCCAGGGTTTCGGCTTTATACACATCTTCGGCACGAAAACCTGAACGTTTGGAGCCATCCGGTATGTACTCTTTGGAAATGGGGTTCAGCATGGTCCAGAGCGCCCAGAGATCGATCTCCGGATAACTGTTCAACCAGCTGGTCCGAATCTCCGCTGTTTCTTCGAACGTCCAGTGGATGTTGAAGAGCTTGGCCGCGTAGGTTTGGAATCCTTTGACTTGCATGTAATACAGCAGGCCCAGGTTGGCCACCTTACCGCCTTTACGGGCGTCACCCAACTCATGCTTTACCTTCTTCTGCACGTCTTCCAGCTCAGCACCGGTCAACCCTCCAAACAGCTTTTCAGGGGATCGACCCCGCATCCGTAAAGTGGTGGCCGTATGCACGTCCAGATTCATACGAAAGACGTTCCGTAGGGCGGACCAATCCGCAGTCCCTTCAGCCAAGGCGTTGGTCAATACCTCGACCCATCGACAGGCGAACTGTCCCTTGGTAATACTTCCCTTCAACAGACGGTAGGTATCCCAATATTTACTGCGTTCGGTCTTTCCCAGATCCTTAGGGTCCGTCTCCCGCAGTGTGGCCATCTCTGCTTCCTTGGTCTTCAGCAGACTGGAATACTTCAGTCCGAGCCGGGTCAGGTTGGACCCTGTCGGACTCGGGCTACCGCCCCAAGGTTGAGAAACCCCCTGAGGGGCTTTCAGGTCCAGTTGCCGGGCAGTGTCAATCGTCCGCAGGAGCTTAAGAAAGGGCCCTTCCAGGGCGATCCCGTTATGAAAACCGGTTTCTGTCGCCGCAAGAATTTCCCGTTGAGCACGAATGGCCAGAGCCGCACCACTGCGCATATCCAGAGCCGAGTAGTCCACGGCACAGATCTTATACCCCGGTTTATCGGAAGCCACCATCGCCCGAAAATCGGCCAGGGACGGATACTGCTGGGCATTTGGTTCGGCCGAGGACAGACGTCCTGTAGCCGGCCCATGTCCCAACAACGGATGGATGCGATGATCGGGAGACCGTTTAGCAAATTCCCCGACTTCTTCAGCCATTTTTCCCGTCTTCTTGGCTTTGTTCAGTGTGACCCAGGCGGTATACAGGTCCTTCACTTCGGCATTGTCTTCTGCACCGACGAGACGCAAATCCTTCTCACCGATTTTGTAAGCAGAAGTCTTGTCTGTGGTTTGTACGTACAAGCCATGCTTTACGAAGGTTTGGCCCAGGGCTTCCTTGAGTTTCGCCGAGATACCGGCGTCCCAATCGGCCAAATCTGCCTCAAAAGGCTGCAGATCAGGTTCCAACTGGACCAACAGGGCAGCCTGCTCCGCTACCACCTGTTTCTGGCCAGCCACGAAACGATGCATTTGTTCGACATCGTGAGGCATGCCTTTTTCCCGGATAGGAATCAGATCCAACACCTGCGGTTCCTGACGAGCTAACTCAGGGTGTTCCTGACAGGCCTTTTTATAGGCTTTCAGGATAGGCACATACTCCAACCGGTCCGGATCGCCTTCCGGAAAGAGTCCCAGAAGAACGGCCAGGATCTGGTACGTCCGTATCACGTCACCCAGAGCGTACTGATAATGTTCCCGGGTAAGGTAAAAGGGTGTCCAGTTTTCAGGCTTCTGAAGTTCCTTGGGCATGACGACGTTCAGCAAGATGGCCGACATATCTGCCAAGGCCCAACCGGATTTCTCCCCGTAAACCGACTTGAGGAGCTCAGCGGCCACCGGACTGGTGGTTGCCTCATCCAAGGCCTCAGCGGCCTTTTGGATGATTTCCAGCGGAAGTTTCGGGCGCAGAATACGGCCTATCAGCATGGTATCCAGCAACCGGTCTGGCATTTGGGTACTGTGCTGGCGTAGCCAGGCCGTATCAAATCCCGCGTTGTGGGCAATAACCACCCGGTTGAGGGCTGCTGTACAGATGGGTTCGACCCATTCAGGGGCATCCTGTCGGAACATGTCCATATCGAAGCTTTCCATACGGATCTGACCATTTTCAGGCCAGAGTGCGGAAACTACGCGCAAGCGCAGGTCTTCGTCGGCACCTTGCTGTCTCTTTTTCTTGGTGAGGGATACGGGAGCGCTACCGATGGTTAAACCCGTAGTCTCCACGTCGATAACTTTCCAGGGGGCTGCCCGTAGGCTGTCCACCACCGGAAAGTCTGTTCCTGTCGGAGTACGCACCCAAGGTAGCCGATCGGCATCCCAATGGTCCTGTACGGATAACAGTTGAGGTTGTGCTGCCATAATTTATCTCCTTATAAGGTCCTGCCTTAGTATAGCGCAGAGCCAAAATAAAGACACTAACGGTATACTTTGAATAGGCTGAACAGGACCATTTCGCTATCGAACCCCCGTTTTCCTCAGAGACCCGCCAGGACGACGGCTGTCCCGTAAGCGACCACCTCATTCAGTGCGGTGCCTTTTTCGTTCCCCAGTTGGTCCGAATCAAAACGCATGGCGAGCACGGCATTCGCGCCCAGGGTACGAGCCGCCTGGGTCAGCTGTTCGATAGCAGAGTCACGGGCATCGCTGGCCAACTTGATGTAGCCCTTCTGCTCGCCACCAAACGACTGGCTGAGATTCCCCAGCATGTTTCCGACGGCGTTCCGGGATCGGACGCTGATGCCGAAAACGGGTCCGATAATCTCCTGGACCGTGTAGCCCGGGCAGTCATTGGTAGTCAGAATCAAAACAGGGGTGTTAGAAGCCATAGGGCGTTCCTTTTTAGGAGGTAGGTTAACAGTATAGCTTTGGTGAGAGTACCTATATTAAGGCAGGCCAACTTGAGGAGTTAAAAATGGATATTGCAAAACTGTTGGAGGCGATGGCGCCTCCGGTGAAGGCGCTTGGGCAGGGTCTGCTTACCGTAGCGACTACCGCTATTGGTTCCGACGTTGCTGAAGGCAAATTGGCGGTACCCGTAGTTACGGTCACCGCTCTGGTTTCGTTAGGGGTACTGCTCTGGATGTTGGCCAACCTGGCTGATTCCCGGACGGGCCGCAAAGCGAAAAAGGTAAAAAGAAAGAAAAGGAGATAACGATGAATGCAGTAGCCCTGTTCATAAACCAAGTAGCCCTCTACCTGATCCTGGGGGGTTCTGCGGTAGGAGTGGGCCTGGTAGGTATTTTAAGTGCCTACCACGCCAGCCGACCAGATTGTCGGCCCACTTGGTACAAACATGAAAGATCCTGTCACTATGCAAGGGTCTTGAGTAAGAAGTAACCCTTTCTTCCGGGCCCTGTATGAGCCCGGTTTCTTTGTATGAATCTAGAAGTTATGCTATATTCTAGACATATCATTTTGTTTAGGGGTTTTTTATGTTTGTCACTGCATTGAACTGCCTGGCGGACGCAGGCATCGGTATCGGTGGACTGGTAGCCATTCTTTTTCTCGGCCTGATTCTCCGCCATGAACATCTGCACTCCAGGGAGCGTCCGCATTGAAACCGGCCCCCGCGTACAGCCCAACGGTCTCGAACGAAGGTGATTTCAAGCTTCGGGAGTTTTTCCGAGAAATACTGGCCGCTGCCCGGCTAGATTCCCGGTTTGACGAAGAACAGGCGCTGGAACTATTGGCCTGGCGGACCCTGGGTCTCCTGGATCTGGGCCCGGCCTACCCCGGCACCGAGATTTCGCACGGGAACGCGTTATAAAAAACTGGGCTTAAAAAGCCCAGCGAGTCCTGCAAAAACTGTGTTAGGCCTGCTTTAGCAGCAGGTCCTGTAAAAGTGACGAACGTTCCCTACCAGAAAGTGCCTGTATGTCCTCCAGGGCATAGAGGGAAACCAAGCGATCCACTAATGGATAGAATTCCTCATCTACACGCTGTTTGAAAATATGCGGTGCGGCAAAAAGCCGGGCCCATAACTCGTCGTTCATCCGGCTCAGGAACTTGACGTTCATATACCAGACCGTCTTCAGCTTACCCAAGTATTCTCCGTTCTCAGACTTACGCAGCATCCATCCTTCGAAGTTCTCTTCGGTTTGGTTTCTCTCCAGGATTTCACCTAAAGTGGTGGTCTGCCAGCCAGGTCGACGTAAGTCCAGTAACTGGGCCATATCATCCAGGGCGGCCTCTTCCAGAGGTTGATCTTCCAGAGTATGCCCTCGGGCACCAATCAGCCAGGCCCCAAACCAAGCGTCGTCGTAATGAACGATGTGTGGATCAGCCGGATCCAGGATCTCGAACAGGAGCGTAAGCCCCGTTTTATCCACAAAATTGTGGATCTTTTCGACGGAACCCAGCAAGTGCTTTTGCGCCATGAGCAGGTAAGGTGAACCGGGATCCAGGCTACCGTTGGTGGACATCAACAGTTTTTTGCGGAGATACGGATGTTGAGTCACCGCAACCATATATCCATTCAGCTTGTCCGTAGCCGTTACCGACATAGCCCGATCTGCGGTCACCAGGCACCCGTTTTCGCCATAATTGAAGCAACGGTCGAATCCTCGTTGAACAATTTTCCCCTTCCGGTCCAGCACTAAACCGCGCGCTTTTGCCAGTAAGGGATCTCTGTCCCACAGCTTGTCAAACAATACCTTACGATGGTATTTATATAAAGTAAGCTGATTATTCTCATCTTGGCATTTCACCACCAGCTTGTCTTTTACCAAGGCCTCCAAACCCTCTTTTAGCATCAAACTCTCCTTTTTTCGTTCCTTGAAATTGTAATTACCTGGCTGTAACACAACCAGACTATGCATGTCGGATAACGTCGGCAGCGCACATAACCGGTCCAGTGCAATACTGGCTAAATGCCCATTCGCATGAACTTGTTTTTTCTCCAGAGACAGTACAATGGAAGTATCTGCTTTACTGGAATGAGGAATATGCCCGTGAACCAGTCGAAAACGGTTGATGCCTTCATGGTAGTTCAGCGCGTAAAGCTCATCCACGCTACGACCTTCTTTAGGGACCGACTGGCCATACAACATATCGGAGGCCAGCGTACGCAACGGATCAAATTGTGCGACATCAGCGTGCAGAAAAACCAGATCCTGATAAGTGACATACGTGGGCAGTTTTTCCAGGAATTCCAGGAATTCAACCTGCCACTCAGCGGGTTTTTCCAGGAATGCGTCCAAAGTTACCATTCCTGCGAATGAACCTTCAGCCACAGGTTGACCTGCATGACTACGTTTCACGCGTTTGATCAGCTTGTCTTCATGGTTCCCCTTAAGGAAAAGATGACCGTCAGCCTGAAGCGATTTAGCCCATTCGAGAATTTCGAGACTGTGTGGCCCCCGGTCAACCATATCTCCCAGAACCAGCAGCTTTCGGTCGTCAGGATGTGCTCCGGTCTCGGGGTGATAACCCAGTTTGTCGAGAATGTGGAACAAAGGATCCCGTAAGCCATGGATGTCTCCAATGACGTCAAACCGTTCGTGAGGCAATGTCGGGAGGCTGTACCCCTCCACCAGATGGTCACTCTGCACCAGCGTATAGGCGAACCGACTGTCTTTCTGGAAGTTCTCCCATTGGCTGACGACGGCAGATGCAGGAATAACCGCTTTCCGGCGGACGTTGCCCTGAAGGCAGGTGTCCAGGTCCACATCAAAAATCAGGATATGGGCAGAACGATGGTACCGTTCGGCAAGTTTGACCCATTGTTTACGGATGGTATCCGTTAAGGCCGTGCTGTCCACCAAAGTCAAAAGCCCTTCTTTCATGCGCGTTTCGACGATTTTTTCCATGATCTCGAAAACCAGTTCGTCCATCCGAGCGGAGGGATTAGTGATTTCCTGCATGGAATCCGAAAAGTAGGTTACAGTTCCGGCGACTTTCTGGCGAAAATCATCCGTCGAGAACGTAAATTCCTGGAGATGGTTGTTGCGAATCCAGGTGCTTTTCCCGGAACCGGAAGGTCCTGAGAGGATATACAATCCAGGTGTAGAAAGTTTCATGCAAATTCCTTTTCTATGAGTCCTGGTTAGTATAGGAAGTGTGCTTGGTCTAATCCGGGAAAGGGTCGCTGAGGCGTGCTGTGCCTTCGACTAAAAAAAAGGGCGTCCGGATGGGTTTCCCGGATAACCTGCAACAAGGCCCGATTGTCGTCACTGAACACCTCGGCCAGGGATGTCATGGAGGTGAACCAGATCTTGGGTTCCCCAGGTTTTGGTTTGATCTCGCCGCGCGCAATCGCCAGCACTCTTTCGCGGATATGGTCTTGTGGCATGATGCCGATCGTGATGGTTCCCGCCATCTTGAAACCTCCCACAGGACGCGACCCCGTGCCTGAAACTAGATTACTGCCAACTGATGGTTATGGAGCCATTCTGGTTGGTAGGTGCGCTGCCTCCGCCTCCGGTTGAACTCTGGACCTGGGTGGCGGCACCGATCGCATAGCTGGAGCCACCGCCTCCGCCGCCCCCTGGATAATTGTCACCGCCCGAGGTGCCACCGCCACCGCCAAAAAATCCGCCACCACCGCCGCCGGCGCCCCCATTTCCGGCGGTCCCTACCGCCCCTACGCCGCCTTGACCGGATCCCGCTGTCTCACTGGAGGGAATATTTTCAGCATTACCGCCACGCAGACTGGAACCCGCATAACCATTCCCGCCTGAATTGAAACCCGCGCAGATGGCGCCGCCATTACCCGGCCCTGCCGTTGTCGCTCCTTCTCCTCCGGTCTCGCATCCGCCACCTCCCGGTCCTCCTCCCCCAGCTACAGTACCGCCGGCACCGCCGGAAGCGATGCTAGACGCACCACCGCCTCCGCCGGCCACGCCCAGGATCTGCCCAGCAAAACTGACACTGGTGTAACCCCCGCCGTTACCTCCGGCATACCCGTTCGCCGCATTTTTACCGGCCAGTCCAACCGTTCCTGTCCAGGTTCCCGCAAACTGAGCCGCCGGCAGCTGAAAACTGATGAGTCCGCCGTCCCCTCCCTCGGCGGTTGATCCGTTACCACCTGCCGCCCCCTTGAGGGTGACACTGATCGTCGTGCAACCATGGGCAGTAACAGGGATAGAGATATTGGAACCAACGGTCGATTCGGTTACAGAACCCGGTGTACAGGTGAAAGCGGGCAGGTTTCCTGAAACAGGAACACGGAACAGGTAAGGGGCGCCGCTGGCCGTTAAGGGCAGCAGGGCCAATAGCCCGAGTAAGACCGAATGGCGGAGCTTGGAGTTACGTTGCATTGTTAGATTTCTTGAAGAGAAACCTAATATAGCTACCATAGGTCATGCTCTGGGCAGAAAACGGTCAGGTAGCCTTACCCTGGAAATATGCACGAACCTATTCAGGGTAACAGCCCGTCCGGGCCAGGCATCATCGCGCAGCGCGGTAGGCTCAGGCCCTGGCACGGCTGTGAAAATATAGGCGGGTTTCTGACAAACGGGACTACAGCAGGTCGTTCCTGGTCGGCTTAGTCCTGGAAGCGCGCGTCGTTTTCGCCTTGGTCGCGCTGGTTTTGCGAGGAGCCGATTTCGGTTTGGGCTTTGCCGTCGATCCGAAAGCCGAACCTGGTTGGCCCTGATTGTCCCCGAACACGGCCGAACACTTCGGATAACCGGTACAGCGCCAGTATGGATTGCCCTGTTTACTGGTAGCCTGGACCAGGTGATGCTTTTTGCAGGTAGGGCAAAGGGGGGCTGCAGGGTCTAAAGCCACCGGTTTGCGGTCCCCGAATTGGTCTCCCGGCTGACCCTGTTGGTCAGCAAAAGCCGCCTTGCAGGAATCACAACGCCAGTAGGGTAACCCTTTACCACTTTTGGTAGAAAAAAGAGTGGCCTGTTGGCAAGCAGGGCAAACCCTTCCTTGGGGAAGGCTGGTATTCAAGCCTTTCAGCTCGTAGAGGAGTTTCTGATGCGCGTCCCCTACGACGGTCGTGTAGGTGTTTTTTCCAGAGGCGATCTCGTCCAGGTGATGCTCCATCTCCCGGGTAAAAGGCAATTCCATGAAGCTAAATTTCTGCAGTAAAGCCGCGCAGAGGCTTTCTCCCAGGGGTTCGGCGTACAGAAATTGTTTGGAGACCCGGACATACTGACGCTTGATGAGCGTATCCATGATGGTGGCGTAAGTGGAGGGCCGACCAATTTCCTCCGCCTCCAGTTTCTTGATCAGACTGGCCTGGGTATAGCGTGAAGGCGGTTTCGTTTTCTTGGTGAGAATCCGGCCGGTATCGGCTGTCAACCGATCCCCCGTTTTCAGCAGAGGGACCGGATTGTCTGGCTCCGCGTCGGACTCATCCGTTTGGTCTTTCTGGGTGGCTACCAACCAACCGGCCTTCACCAAAGTCCGGCCTTTTGCTTCGAACTGAATCTTTTTGCCCTGGACCGGGTCCAGGGCTTCCAGCAGGACGTTACGCGTCGCGTATTCGGCGTCTTCCAGCTGACTGGCTAGCGCACGGATCCGGATCAGTCTGTAGAGGGCCTCTTCCTCACTCGTAGAGCCACAAACCTTGTCGGCGATATGGGTCGGTCGACAGGCTTCATGGGCCTCCTGAGAACCAGCCTTGGCTTTCCAGAAGCGTTGTGACGGGACCGGATTGAGTTTATGGGCAAGCGCGTAGGTTGAGATTTCGCGAAAGGCTTCCGCTGAGAGATTCGGGCTGTCGGTCCGGTGATAGGTAATAAAGCCTTGTTCATACAGGCTCTGCGCCAGCTTCATGGTTTTCTTGGGGTCCAGTTTCAAAACAATACTGGCTGCCTGCTGCAAGGTTGACGTCGTAAAGGGGGCGGGCGGCGATCGTCGGGCCTTCCCATCCTTACTGGCTAACACCTGAACTTGTCGGAGGTTCGCGACGGCCCCCGCGAGGACCTTGTCTTTAAAATAAGGGTTCTGGTCGGAAATAAAATCCGGAGAGAGCTTCCAGTCAGCGGTCCAGGTCGTCCCGGCCTGGGAAAACTCCAGTTGTGCTGAATAGTGTTCTACGCTGACAAACTGGCGGATAGCTTGTTCCTGCTCAACCACTAAGCGTAAAGCCACGCTCTGGACCCGACCGGCCGAGACCGGTTGCCCTAAAAGACGGCTGGCCACCGGGCTCACCTGAAAGCCAACCAGCCGGTCCAGTACGCGCCGGGCCTCCTGGGCATGCACCAGGTTCAGGTCGATAGCGCGCGTTTGCGACAAGGCGGTCTGTACGGCTTCCTGGGTGATTTCGGAAAAAGTCATCCGACAGTATTGGGCTGGCTTTAAAACCTGCTGCAAGTGCCAGGAGATGGCTTCGCCTTCACGGTCCGGGTCAGTAGCGAGGTACACCTTGTCCACTTGTGCCACCAGTCCGCGCAGCTTCTGGGCCACTTCCTTCCCCCGGGTTGTCAGTAGATACTCCGGCTTCAGCCCCGTATCCACCCCTAACCGGTCTTCCGGGAGATCCCGGATATGGCCGACGCTGGCCGCCACTAGCCAGGCAGAGCCAAGAATACTCTGGAGTTTCTTGATTTTACCGGGAGATTCTACGATAAGCAGGTTTCTGGCCACAGGGAATCCTTAATGGTTGGGGAGATAGGGCTGACCCAGCAATGCGCCCACTCCCCCGGAGAAATTGGGGTTGTTGTTGCCGGCTGAAGGCAGCGGCGTCAAGCCTACTCCCGGAATACCCTGGGGGGCCTGGGGCTGAGCGCTGTTCTTGGGCGCGATCAGCCCGGTTCCGGAAGCGATGGCGTACATACAGGCCTTTTCCTGGCCCTCCGTTTGCTGGGCCAACGCCGGATTCTGGGAACCCGCCTGTTTACTGTGCCCTTCATGACGCAACACCCGCCATTCGCCGGGAGTATCCAGGATCGTATTGACGGAACAGGTGCAGAACGCATCGGCTACAGGAGCCGCGCCCGAACCCATGCCTTGCACCATGGCCGCATGACACTGGGGCACGAACTGGTGACGCATCTGTGCGCGTACGGATTTCGGTGGCAGGTCATGCTGATAGCCAGATTCGGCAGGTCCCGGTTGGCAGTAGCGGGCGGCGACCGGACAATTTGCAGAGGCCGGGGCAGGTAAGGCAGAGAGCGGGTTGGCCAGCGCCAGCCCAGGTAACAGGATAAGGGCGGCCGACAGACAGTAACGGGAAACAGACACGGGAGACCTCCAATAGAATTTATATTATTTAGTATACCACCTCGTTACGTTCTATTCTAGATACTTTTGGTTATTCTGTTTACTTGTGGTATACTGTGCGAACAATATTAGGCTATAAAAAGGCGTTATCGTCATGCTATCTCCTGTTTCATCGGCAGCGCCCGCCCCGTTGCCCACACGTTGTCTCTTCAAACTCCAGGGTCAGGCGTTGCTGGAAAATTCCCCTTTACCCTGGATTCTGGGCATCCTGGACATGGATGACTTTAGGGAGATCAATGAGTTGGAGGGGCCTTCCGTAGGCGATGCCATTCTTCAGACTCTCACTGAAGTCCTGAGCCACAAGCAAGGCCTGTGGGCCAGAACCGGGGGTGATTCCTTCGGATTGCTGATTCAGGCTTCAGCAGAAGAAATCGAAACGCTGTCGGCCGAGCTCCTGGAACAAGTGCGGACTACCGTGAAAGCACTCACCCCCAGGCCGGTGACCGCCAGTCTGGGATGGGCCAGCCGTCCGGTGGACGCTCTGGCCTTTGAAGACCTGTTCCTGTGCGCGGAAACCGCCCTCCTCAGTGCCAAGGCCTCCGGGAAGGCTACGGCCCGAACGTACACCGGGGCCATTGCACAAAAGGCGTTGAGGAGTCGGGAAGTCCGGCAGAACTTCGCCCTGGCCATTGCCTCGGGGGATATCCGGTTCTTCCTGCAGCCCCAGGGTAATCTGCGAACCCATAAGGTCGATGGGGCTGAAATGCTGGTCCGCTGGCGCATGCCGGATGGTCGTCTACGCTTCCCCGGAAAGTTTATGCCAACCGTAGAAGAAAACACTCCCCTGATCCGAGGTCTTGGGGTGCTGGGGCTACAGGAAGCGTCCCGTTTGCGGGCCAAAGCCGGCCAATCTTACCGGTTTTCCTTAAACATCGGTGCCCGACACCTGCTACACCCTGATTTCCTCAGTGATGTGGCTGGCTGTTGTCCGGATGGCACAGGGATTACCCTGGAGATCACCGAATCCGCACCCCTGGTGGACGTGCGTCGGGCGGAACGAGTACTCACCGAACTCCGGACCCGGGGTTTCTGGATTTCCCTGGATGATTTCGGAACGGGATTCTCGTCGCTTCAGCACGTCGCCCAACTGCCTCTGGACGAGATCAAACTGGATCGGGCTTTTCTGCAGAATATCCGCCAGTCGGCCCGTAGCCGCGCCGTGGTTTCGGCGATCCAGACCCTGGCCTGGGAAGCTGATATTTCACTGATTGCCGAAGGGGTCTCCTCCCATCACGCGTTAAAGCGCTGGGAAGCGTTAAGAGGGGAGCGGATCCAGGGGTTTCACCTGGCACCAGCTCTTCCGGAAGAAGCTTTCTTTACCTGGGCACCCTGGCTCATGCGGGCTCCTCAGGGCTGAATTCTGCCTCGGGAGATAGAGGTCAAAGTGTGCGTATGGGGGGCCTGTACCTGACGCGCGACCCGCAGCAGGCTGGTATCATCCAGATGATCCAGGTCACAGCCGGCCTGTTCCAGTACACGCACGGCCCCGATCTGTGAAAATAACTCGGTGAAATCGTTCATTGAAAGTTCGGTCTGAGAAAGCATGGGGCTACTCCTTATATTAGTTGATGATAATATAAGTATAGCAACCATTATCATAAATGCAAGTTATCATTGCCCCGGCGGACTGGATTCGATGATGTGCGGGGCCGGTTGTGCCTGATCCAGACTGACCGGTTCCAAGTGGGTCTGCAGTTCCTGATAATGATTCAGGACCGCCGGAACATAAGCCTGGGTTTGCGGATAAGGGGGAATCTGGTCACCATAATTACGGACGGCCTGACCCCCCGCATTATATCCGGCAAAAGCCAGCGACCAGTTATGGAAGTCATCATAAAGATGGTGCAGGTAGTCACCCCCGGCAATCAGGGACGCCTTGGGATCAAAAGGGCTGCCTCGGCCATAGGCGGACCAGGTTGCCGGAATGAACTGCATCAGACCCTGGGCGCCTTTTGGGGAAACGGCATGGGGATCAAAGTCACTTTCCTGCCAGGCGATGGCCAACAGGACATTGGCCGGCACGCCGGTCACTTTGCTGGCGTAGCGCGCATCTTTGAGAATATAACCAGGCACCCCTGAGACATGATGATAGGCCTTCCGGATGCGCTGATTGTTCGCCAGAATCCAGGCCGCCGCCTGCAGGTTCTGGCAATCATTCGTAGCGAGCTGGTGCGTCCTGAATCCATGCTGGCGCAAGATGGCCAGCCAGCCTGGCTGAATTCCCGCAATGCCTATGCCAGCGTCACCCGGATGACGTTTACGGAGTAATTCAGTTGTCTGGACTATCCGTTCCAGACTGCTGGCGGGTATCCGGTACTCGAGAGAGGTTTGTTGAAGGCAATGTAAAGGGAGCATGGTGGTTCCTGGCTAGAAACGGTGCCGTTTTCGGCACCGTGATCAGGGTCAGTATAGAACCAGGTCAGCTACGCAGATGCTCGATCTGTGCTTCAATCCGGCTCAGCCGGTGCTGCAACACCGTCACGCGTTCGAGCTGGTTTTCGGCGCGCAGTCGCTGAATCCGCAGATGCAGCTTGTGGGCCATTTTCTCAAGGTGCTCGACCCGATTACTGCGGCTCCATTTCATGGATACCGGTCGTCCTGGCGGGGCGGCCTGATAGCCTGCCGATTGGTTGAGGTTTTCCGCAACCGTATCCGCAAAGGCCCCAGTAAGAGGCATAACCGACATCACCGCCATGGCCATGAGTAATTGTTTAGAACGACGGCGGCTGGGTTTTTTTACAGTAGTCATAAAACATCCTTTTTCGACGGATAGTTCCTAGTATAGGGTTGTCCAGAATCAGGCGGCATACCGACTGGTGATGACTGTGCAATTTCTAGCGACAAAACTGTCCGGGTCCCGATCTGATTCGAGCAGGTCAAACTCCAGAATGGCCTGACGCTGGGCCAGGTATTGCTGAGGAAAGGTCTTGGGGATTTCGGATCCCGCCACGAAAGCTGACTGATAAGGTGAGTTCGGGTGACGACTGTCCGAAAGGTGGAGAGCCCTCCCGCTTTCCAGGCGCATAAAGCGGATAAAACCATAGTGAGCTGCCGCATCCCAGTGCACACAGCTACCCCGGATACGGGAGCCCGGTTCGCCCCAGGGGACCACCGGCGCGTCCCGTATCGGCAATAGTCCGGGAATCAAATAACCGGAATAATACTGATCGGCGGATTGCTGTAGTTCGAGCGCCGTATTCAGGAAAGAAAGGACCTCTACCCGTTTTCCCTGATTCTGCAATTCTTCCACTAAAGCCGTGAAATCACCATCCCCGGTAACCAGAACGATCCGGTCCAGATTACGGGCTTGCGTCAGAATATCGACGGCCATATCGATATCCGCATTGGCTTTATATATCTTGGACCCGTCTTCCTGCAGGAACCAGCGAACGGGTTTTTCGACGATTTTCCAGCCCCCGTCCCGCAGGGCACGCTGAAATCCGTGGACGCTGGTGCGATACGAATCTTCGGCCTGGATCCGTTCCTTGTCTACTCCCTGATAAATACAGGCGCGTTGCAATACGGCACCGGGTTGGCCGAGAATAAAGTCCAGCAACGTGTCGTAACGCAGGCCGTGCCCGCCACAACGCAGCACATTTTCGGCGTCCACATAAATACCTACTTTGATGGTAGTCATACCAGAACCCTTTTAAAATTGAAATATGTTCATAGTATACCACCAGTTCTTATGTGGACCAAACTGATTCCGTCCGAACGGGCTAAGTCCGGAGCACTTTCCGGCGAATTTTGCGCAGGACTCGCTGTAGCAGGGTTAGATCGAAGGCCTCGCGCATGGATTGTGCCTGATTCTCCAGAAGCAGGGCATACAGCGCGGGTCCAAACTTCCCGGAATGCAATTCATCCCGTAACCAGCGGTCCAGCAGGACTTGACGGGTTTGCAGATGCTGATCCAACCGGGTAGTTACAGTGTTGCGTCTTTCAGGCTGCGTGTCGTCCAGACTTTTCGAGGTCCGTACCCGGTATTCAACAGGCGTACCGGATCGCAGCCAACCCGGATGTTTCAGCAGCAACGCTCGGTTGGCCACCCAGTCTTCCAGAACAGGCACATCCTCGGCATACCCTCCAAGATCCAGGAGCGCCTGCCGTCGGTACCAGAGCGCGATTGGTGGAAGCAGGTTATGGCTGAGTATTGGTGCCAGAGGCAGTGAACCGGGAAGCAGATCGGGCCGTAAGCGGAATCTGAAGGTCTCCTGGAATTCCGAAAAACCCAGGGGCTCCTCCAGAACCTGTTCGACCGGGGCCGCCAGCAGGGCTACCTGAGGGTCGAGGCTGGACAGGGCTTCCAGCGTTTCGGCGACATAGGTATCCGGCCATCGGTCATCGTCGTCATGAAAGGCGATCCAGTTCCCGGTGGCTGAACGTAGCCCCAGGTTGGCGGCGGCCCCTAAAGGCAGTGGCTCAGGCACATCGATAACCGTAATGAGCGGTAAGGCCCCTTTTTTAGCCTGTAACGGGTCCTCCCAGGCCGTCGGGGACGGGGGCCTTCCGCCATTGTTGACCAGAATCAGTTCGTCTACGGGATGGGTCTGTTGCAGGATCCCCGTAACGGCCCGTTTCAGCAGGGCGGGGCGATCGTAGGTACGGACAATAACACTTAGTTTGACAGGCATGCTTTCAGTCTCGATAAGGGGCGCCAATACAAAAAGAGGAGCAGAGTGGTTTCGAACAATTCCGTGCTGAGGTAAACCCAGCCCAGGCTGTCTGCGTTCAGGTGCCAGTATAGGACCGTATGTACCGCCATCAGGTCCCAGACCGCCGTCAACAGCAGGATCAGACTGAACGTCCAGTGTTTGCGTTGATTCAGAAACATAAAGTTGGTGATCCAGGCGTTTAGGACAACCAGCGGAAGGCTATAGGTCAGGATTTCGATCAAACCCAGGCTGGGTAGATAGGCTGATCCGGTAAGCCAGGGTAATAGCCAGGGAAAGCAAAGCTGGACCCCAATGCAGAGCAGGAGGGAACCACCTACCGCGAGATAGAGATAGCGGTAAAGGAGCGATGTGGCTAATTCCTGATTTTCGTGTTTTAGCCGGGATATTTTGGGATAAAGCACGGTCTGGAGCTGATTAGTGAGGGTCAGCAGGACACTGAAGAACTTCCAGGCAACCCCGAAAATGCCGGCCAGGGCTGCCGTACCCCAGGCGCCAATCAGAAACGTATTCCCGGTGGTAAACAGGACCGCAGCGGCTACCCCTAATACGACCGGAAAGTTCTCCCGGATCAGCTGCCAGACCCGCTGGAAGGAGGGGGTTATCCACTGGATGGCCCAACTGCTGCGCTGAAGGAGTATCCAGGCTGAGAGGGTGGTCAGTAAGGCGATGCCGGCCTGAAGCCCAGCCACCCGTAGGGGTGAAGTACCGGCCTGCACCCATCCGAAAACCCCGCCTACGAACAGGAGCTGACCCATGATCTGCAAGCGGGCGGGCCACACCATCTGTTCCACCCCCTGATAAATCCAGTTCGGAAACCAGACACCGGTCAGAACGGGTAAATAACAGATCAGTACGTAGGCCAGAGGCAGGTGCAAACGCACGAGGATTAGGCCGTAGACGGGCCAAAGCAGCAGAGCCAGGCTGGATCGCAGGGTAAGTACTTCCCCGGAAATCCGCGATCGGTGCAGGAGGTCTGCCCGGTTTTCTGCGATCGCCTGAACCGCCGTAAAATTAAACCCGTAGTCGGACAGTATGGTCAGGACTCCCGCCAGGGCCTGAGCCATCAGCAGGGGGCCATAGACCGCCGGGCTGTAAATCCGGAGAAGGTAAGGGAGGACCAGGAGCCCCAATAAATGGCGAGAGCCCTGCTCGATAAGCAGGGCTAACCAATTACGGAAGGTGGAGGGACTGGGCTTCACGGCGTTTGCACGGGGAGCTCGGGTAAGGGTGCCCAGGACCGGTGATCCTCGGCGAATTGACTGATCCCCAGCACCCAGCGGCGCTGTGGGGTATAAAGCAGCACCTTGCTGCCTTTAGGGGCCGGTGCGGGATGAACCGGCGCCAGGCGCAGGGGACACCAGGCCAGACTGCCCGGAATCCATCCGGCGGAAAGTACCAGTGATCGACCGGCGGTCAGAATAAGCAGGCGACCATCCGCCGGTTTGGGTTTCTCCGGAAGAAATCGTAGACAGTAAGCGGAGTCCGCTGGAGCCTCCACGGGCTAGCACACCGGATGGGAGGCGGGCTGGCACATTTCTTCGGCGACATCGGCCAGCGCCTCCAGGCTGTCGGCCAGGAATGGCCGGTTTTTCAACTGGGCCGCGTAGGCCGCCTGCTGCAGGAGTACGGGATCCTGGCTTTCGATGAGATCCTCCCAACCGGGATGGGAAAGCATTTGCCAGAAACCGGTTTTATCCGGGCGGATGGCGCATAACAGGTCGTAGAGTTCCGGGCTGATGCCGAGTACGGGACCTGCTTCTTTGAAGTATTCCGTCCAGTAAGCCTCGTGGCGTTCCAGACAACGGATCAGATCCAGTACAGCAATTGGAAACAGGTTCTCAGGCATAGGTCCCTCCGGCAGATTCAGACAGATCGAGAGGCTGGCCAGGCGCAATAGAGGGCCAGGCCGACAGATACCAGGTACAAGGCTTTAAAGAAGAGAAAAAGAACGAACGCGCCCAGCGGATTCAGCGTCAGTAGGCCGACGGCCCCGAATAGGCCCAGGAGCAACAGCAGTCCGGCCAGGGGCGCTTGTCGGTAGAGCAGTCCGAAAGGGCCGAACCCCAGTGCCAGCAGCGCCGCTATCCCGAAAGTAAGCCAGGGCCGTGAGGGGGTGGAGCATGAACGACATAAAAACATAGGCTGTCCCTGAACAAGTTTAGGAGTATAGAACCGGAACAGCGGTCTGGATTAATGTAATACCGGCCGGCCCGGCATGGTTTTCAACGTTTCAGCGGCCGCCCGGGCCTGCACCTGTTGGTTCAGATTTTCCATATAGCCCAGACTGGCATACAGATCGGAGCGCCACTGCGCGGCTACCGCATTAGCCAGGGTAGCTTCCAGGGTATCCCCTTGATACCAGTTCAGAAAAAGGCCGATGGCTGGTTCCATTTGGGCCCCTCGAATGGTCGCCGCTTTGCTGAAGGCAGTGAGATTATTGAACTGAATCAGTATGGTCGGCAGGAGATCCGGCGGAATCTGGCCAAAGAAGGCCGCAAATTGCCAGGCGCGTTGGCCAAAACAGCTATGGGCCGGCAGCTGCCGAAGGTAAAAACGGACCCCTTTTGTTTCTTTTTCCTGGAATAATCCCAACAGCAAATGGGCTTCATCGGGGATAACGGGAAGCCCACTGATCGGGCCTTCGACCAGTTCGAAACCGATCCGACTGATCGCTTCCAGGAGAAGGGGCGGAAATGGGGGGTTAGAGACAGTTTCAGGCATGATCGGCGTTTCCTTGAGTAAGCGGGGTGATTTTCTGGACAAAAACCCGGATAGCGGGCCAGTTCGAGCGGCTGCGCACCCAAACCTTCTCGTGCAAGGTCAGTTTGAGGGGTTCCGTCCAGGGCGCATAGTTTCGACCCAGGAAGGCATACCACATAAAACTGCCATTGCTCATTTTAATTTTGATGGCGGGCACTCTGCCGGTCTCGTTATGCAACGGGGTAGCTTTCAGATCGCCGTGCCCGGTGAGCAGGTAAAGGGCTTTCCGTCGGGAGACCATCTTAAATTTTACAATGCGGCCGGGTGTCTGTAACGTATGGTCAGGGCCTACCGACCAGGCCAGAGGGGCCGCTTCGGCCAGCGGTGAACTGGCCAAGGCCAAACCTAACAGACTTGCTTTAACCCATGTAGAAACGCGCATGGCTCCGTTCATCCTGTGTGACTTTTGGTATACTAAGTATAGTTTTTTACAAGATCAGGCGCAAGCCGCGCAGACTTGTATCATTGAAGGCTTGTGGTATACTAAAAGTGCTGGCAGAGAATACCCCTCCTCGTCAATTGCTGAGGCCCTGCCCCTTGTGAGCGCTGGACCATTGCGTCGGTGGTTCCGTGCCTCAGGCCTCACCTGCCAGCCTTTCTTCCCAGTCCAAGGGGACTTCCCGCAGGTAGTGTGTCGTCTGCTGCTGAAAATAGCCCAAGGGTAGCTTTTCCTCGGTATAATCGAGATACAGTTCAGAATCTCGAGGGATAAAGCGGGTGGTATACACTTCCAGACACACCGGTTTGGTTGGCTTGAGGATCAGCTTCAGGTTGGGGTTACGGTTGTGGTTGATATAGCTGTAGTAGGTCCGAAAGGGTCGGGCCAGTAGCATGTTTTCGGAAATAGCGTTCCATTCCATGAAGAAATAAGTGCGCAGCCGACCGAGGCCCTGCCCCAGCTGATAATGCAGTCGCTCATAGGTATCGTAATGGATTTCCTGGCCATCCAGGCTCCCCAGACAGTGGTTCGGGGGAAGGTCTTCCGTAGCAAAAAGACCGAAGCCATGAATCCCGCCTTCCCGGATACCGGCCCCGGACAGGTTGGCCAACGTATGCTGACGGACAAAGGCCAGGTCCCGTGTCGCTTCCCTGCGGGTATCCCGATGTCGATACCATAAACAAAAAGACTGATCCTGCCGGCTCCAGTCCACCCGGTATTCCTCACCGGTGGCCAGGAGCATCTGCTGAAACACCTGCTGACGGATTCCCGACACCAGTTCCCAAAACCGTTCCCGGCCATGATCCCCTGACAGGCATTCCGGAGTGATTCCGAAGAATTCCAGAATAGCTTCGGCCTGATGCTTATCACTGGGACCGGGCACCAGGGTCAACAGGCGATACATGTCGGAGAGGACTTCCCCATTGGGATGGGTCCGGGCCCGGTAAGCACCCTGGGTCGCTTGCGGGAGGAACAGTTCGGCAGAATTGAAAGGCAGCATGGTTGGATCCTTTTGATGGAGTACCGTTTCTAAAGACGGCTTCGGAAATATAGCACCGTCGCTATACTAGGCATTAACAGGCCAACAGGAGATTTAGCTATGCAAGCACAAGTTCGTTCTTATCAACAGCCCGCTTCTTTTCTATTTTCACAAGAGATTGAAGATTGGAGCTCTGACGAGCTTCAGGAAATACTGGAAGCCTCCCAGGGTCAGCATTCCGCGTTTTGGGAAGCACGTCTCCAGGTTGTACGAGAAGAGCTGGCGGCACGTATCGCCTATCAGCTTTAGCCTTACTTTTTTATTGGACCGTCCTTTCTTGGATGGTCCTTTGTCGTGAATGGGGTTCCGGATGTCCAATCTTCAGAAAATAGTGCCGTTCCCCCGAGAACGAAGCAAATCAGCGCCGGCCTTTGGGAAACGGGATTTATGGTGTCGGTTAGGCTGGCATGCCTACAGTCGATGGCGTGAGGTTTTCCGCAGGGAAACCCTGTTTGACCTCGTCGTCATCCAGGAATGTCAGTGCAAGCGGTGTCAGCTGGTCATCAGTAAACGACGGCATGAGTCTTTAATGGGGAGAAATTGAGTGAAATTTTCGAAATGGTTTCATCGGGGGACTCCTGTTATGGCATCCCTCGCTTCTTTGGGATCGGCGGGAGTCACGGCCTGTACCGGTGGTGTTTGTTCAGTCGCCGTCCAGGGCGGGTCTACCTTACTGGCCGGAACCAGTTCCAGCCTGGCTGGCGTTACCGGGCTGGCTTCGGGGGCTACGGCCCTACCGTCCTGGATGGTGGTCCCCGCTGTTGCCCCGGCACTTTCCTCGCCGACGCTACCCCTCTGGTTGAAGCTGGTGATCCTGGCCTTGATGGCTTCGGTCGGCCTGACCGTTTATGGTCTGGCGGGTAAACCACGCTGGGCGGCTCTGGCGGCTTCGGCCGGCATTCTCTGCATTACCGCAGACCTCGGATGGTTGCCCGGGGGTACGGCGGGTATGAATGCGGGACTGGGACTGGGTATCCCCGTGCTGGTGTTGGCCCCCTGGTTGGCCCGAACGGGACCCAAGGCCTGGGTCAAGCACTGGCGGATGTTGCTGGTAGCTGGTTCCGCCCTGGCCTCACTGGTGACCTTATACCTGCAATTTGGATTAGGCTGGGTACCCTGCATGGATTGCTGGGGTGAGCGCTTTTTCCTGTGGTCGTTTACGCTGTTAGGCAGCCTGACTATGGTCTACAACGCCTTGCATCATCGTCAGCTCCCGGGTTGGGTGTTTAAAAGCCTGGCGGTCCTGGCGATGGGTGGTTTCGGCGTCAGTTATCTGCAACTGCTTGAAGTCGTCCACGCGCAAATCGCGGAAAAACTGGTGGCGGTGTGTGGCCAGACTGGACCTTCCTGTGTTCAGGCCGGAAGCCAGTTGTTCTTAGGATTCCCGGTGGTCTATTCCAGTCTGGCGCTCTTTATCCTACTGTTTGTCGGCAGCCTGATTGCCGGCATTGGTGTCAGCAGGCGCGGGTAAGGGCGGTCCGGAGTCAGCGGCGGTCGAGACGGGGCACTCACACCTAGAAATGGGCCAAAAGAACGGAGTTGTCGGGCGCAGACGACAAATGTCGGTTGGTCGTTTAAATAGTAAGCGTATAATCATAAGGTTAATAACTGGCATGGCTATTGCTTGTGTAAGCTTACTATGATAACAACTACAGGAAAGCCCATGTCCGCAAACCCCTCGCTCCGCCTCACGCCAGTCCAACTCCAGGCGATGGCTCGCATAAACCGTTACCTCGCCCGTCTTGATCTGGAAGAAGGCCAGAATCTCTGGTTAAAAACGGAAGTCCTGAAAGAACTGGAACGGCTGGACGCCGCAAGTTCGGTTGAATCCGTATTCGGACAGAGCTTTGCCATTCTCCAGCAACGCCTGGGGGATCTGTATCACGGGGAGGAGTGGGAAGGTCGACTGGGTTTAAAGCGAATAAGTCAGACAGCAAGATCAGAACTGGCCTGGAACCGTCCTAAGGCGCTCAGGCGGACGTCCATGGCTTCGTTACCCTTCGACCGATCCTGGCGTTCAGCGGGAAAGCGGGCCTGGCGGAGTTTCCAGTCCGTGCTGCCTGCCCTCCCCTTACGCGAAATAGCCGCTTTTCCCACGAAGGTTTTCGCCCGAAATTAACGTGGGGCAGCACTGTTTTTGGCAATCTCTTGGCGAGCCTGCTGATAGTTCTGAACAGCGGTATTGTGGAAGGGAACCGGTTGCGGCGTCGGCCTCTGCATCACGGATGCAATAGGGACACTTGAGGTCACCAGGGTTACGGTCAGGGTCAACCCGAGGGCGACGAATACCGAGACCAGCAGCGCGGTTTTGTACTTTCGAATTGAACGAGGGGGGATCTTAGGCATAGGCTTCATTTTAACATAGCTACAGGCTTAATACCAGTTAGAAATAACGGGCACAAAAAATCCCGGGATAGTCCAGGACGGCCCAGGATCCGGGGAGCAGCACGAGACGGGGTTAACCCATGTGAATAAGATGCTCGAATCGGGTGGTAAACATGTGCAGGTCTTCGACGCTGGACTGCATGGAACGTTCCCAGTTCATTTCGGTACGATCCTCGTGATGCCATTCCACGACATAAGGGGGTTCGTAGTCAATGACCACTACCAGCTTACCGGAGGCCGCCTGGTCCTCGATATGTTTTTCCCAGGCCAGAACTTTGTCCAGATCTTCCTGGCTCAGGAATTTCTTGAACAGGATGTGGGCAACGTCCTTCTGATGGGTGAGTTCGCCCCCTTCATCCGTGAGGAACTTGATTTCGTCGAAGATGCCTTCAGCGGGTAGATGAAAATAGCCTTCGATAGTGACGCGTTTCTGGTTATGCATGTAGAGTCTCCTTAAGACAGGCCTGAAATTAGGCTGTTCAGTATAGCAATCCCTTCCGTTAGATCTGCTCGAAATAAGGTTGCAATTGTCGTTCCCGGTGCGAAATCTTTGCCGGATAAGTCCCCTGTTGGCCGTAGCCATAGCGATATAGGTTCAACGCCGCCTGCCAGTTGTCCCCCGCAACATGATAGCAGTGTTGCAGGTAGTACCCGGCGACAAGCAGGGAGAGTCTTGGGTTCTGAATCAGTACCTGAGCCCAGTTTCTCCCCTGGAAATCGGGCTGAAGGCGTGGATGAGCCTGCAATACCTGCTGTAGCGCGAGGTATCCCACGGAACCTGCGCCATAATGCGCGGGACTGACGGGGTCGAGACCCAAGCCACTTTCCTGAAAGGCGACGGCGGCCAGGCGATCTCCCATACCCAGATGATGGCCTATGCGATAAGCCGCCTGCAGGACCTGAATCTGGGCATGAGAAAGCAGAGGGGCCCCCGGCTGGAGATGGGCGGGTCTGCGGATGACCGCTGGAGGAATATGCAGATAAGCCTTTAAGGACATCGATGAATAGAACGGGGTCACGGCCTTAGGCGGTAACACCGACGCACCTTGAAAAAGCCCGAACCAGAGACCGGCACTCATAGAAAAGCCAAGAAAAAGACTTTTGTGTGAGCACAGGGTAGCAAGCCACGTTGATCCGGTTTTAAACAATGAAATCAAAGACTGGGAAACAGAAAGAAGATGGGGTTGGCTAACGGGCATACTTACCTCGACGAAAGAGTATCCGACAGTATAGTGAAAGTTAGTCTTTTTATCCATCTTCTAACATCCCATACGTGAAACGGCGGCCAACAAGAACGAGTTCTTGACCTAAGTATGAACCGCTGGTATACTTCTGGACTATTCAAATAGTCAACAAGGGAACTGGACATGGCCGAATCTCTGTATTTCACAACCTCCATCAATCGTTTCTTCAAACTGCAGGAACGACTGAAGCAGGAAATCGCGCTCAAGAATCAGGCTTTTCGGGGCGGTGCCAGTATCTCTCTGCGAAACCCAGTTGCTTCCCAGATCAACCTGGCCCGATTCCTGGAACTCCGGGACGAAGGTATGGCAGCGCTGGAAGCGTACAAACTGGCCTCGTCCACCTATCTGAAAATTCGTCAGGCCATTGGTGCGGCCAGCGCGACTACCAGCGGCATGCTGGCCGAACTCGACCTGCTGAAGGCCCAGGAAACGTTGCTGAGCACGGTCATACAGACGGCGCTGGATTCCGCTGCGCTCTCTCTGGATGATCTGGACGCTTACAAGCAGGACTTGCTGCAGAGCAAGGAAAGTCCGGCCAATGCCTTCAATCCGAATATCGTGGTGATCTCCTTGCTGGATAAACCCCGCCGGGAAGCGTTGCAAGCCGAAGTGGAGCGGCTGCGACTGCAGAGCTTTGCGTTGCAGGAAAAGGTCGCTGAAGCGAACCAGGCCCGAGTGTCCGTAGCTGTGACCGAAGCAGAATTGAAGCTGTTACATCGTTTGATTGGGCAAGGCTGATTGGTCTTGTGCAACCGAGGCCTGGCGCCAGGCCTCGCAGGTAACCCGGGTCAATTTCTAATGACAGCCCTCATACGGCACCACTGAGCAGGCTGTTGTGGAACCCCTTTAGACCCAATGGGTCGAATGAAATGGGCGTTCCTCGGACAGCGGGTTCAAAAAGGTAGAATGTAGACGGTTGAATGCTGAATGCTTCGACTTTGGGTTACCGGTTCAGGGGGGTCTCGTGAGGGGCTCCCCTGAATTTTTTTGGCAGAGGCTATATTGGTCCAGTTCTTCAGGAGTAACAACGTGATGGCTTATCTGAAATTGGGTGCTGGGATCTCGGGGCTGGCCCTGCTGGCCGGGTGTGCTACGACTACGCCGCACCCATCGGCAGCTGCTCCCCTCCCGGTACCCCCGGTGGCCCGCCATGCCTCCGTGACTGTCCGGCCGACCCCTCCATCTTCAAGAAGTCTCCTGCGGCTGTATGCCAGAAACGTATGGCCCAAACAGGAGCAGATGGACCAGGTCCTGGTCATTGCCTGTGTCCGGCACACCACCTACCAGCTGCAACACACCGCACCGGCCTGGGCCTATGCGGGGAAAGGGCGGTACCAGGAGGAAACTCCGAGGCTACGTCTGGCCCCTTCCTGCTGGAATGCGCTGGCAAAGGTTTTCGAAAACCAGGAACGCGGAGCCGTGACCACCCTGGGAAACCACGCGGCCCCCGTACGTCGATACTACCGGGACTCGACTGCCTGGGCGCTCTACTGTGAAAGTCGGGCCCGCACTGAAACGGGTCTGCAAGAGTGCCTCAGCCCGCAGGCGCTGACCCAGGTGCGGACGGATCGGCAGCAGATATCCGAGGACTTTGATTGATATTCGGGCTGGTGTTACTTAACCTTTTTAGGTATAATTAAACCTATCGAAACCGAATAAGTGAGCCCCTGAAATGATCAGCCTGCCTAACCCCCTCCCCCCTCTGGAACACCTGTTTATCCAGGCCAACGGCCAATGGCGGCTCACGCAGAGAGCCCGAGAGGCATTGGGACCGGTCTTCGCAGAGGTCGATCTCTCCCTGGATACCGTAGATTCCCTGGAAGACTTTAAAACCCAGATGCGGATGGTTCTGCAGCGACGCCGGCAGTTAGCCGGGCTGAGCCAGCCTGTCCCGGACCAAGAGCCGACCCGGCTCACCCTGATAAAGGCTGAATTGGCCCAAGATCGGCGGGAGCAGGAAGTGATGGCGCGGCGGAGTAGCTGGAAAGTAGTTTCCTGAGCGAAACCGGCCTAGTGAAAATGCCGGCTTCCAGGTAAAGCATGCCCACAGGCCAACTCGCCGGCCAGTGGGTCCACGAACAGGGGGGCGTCACATTCCGGACAGACCGTTATTTCGGTGTCGGTGTGGAGTTCTTCATTCAGATGAACCTGATCCTGGGCAATCCCCTGCTCATGGAAAATATCCAGAATGGCCTCTTCGGTTTCTTCCCAGGAGCTGACCATCTGCCAAACGGATTGGGCGCGGAGATTTCCTTTGCGTAAGACGATGCGCCATTCAATACCGTTTTCTATCTCGTAGGCTTCCCCGAACGCCTGAAACGCCGTATCCGCAGGCGCTTCCTGTTTCAGCAGCCGGATTCTTTCCCGGAGATTGAGTTCATTGAGCAGATCCTGCTGGTTTTCCAAGGCCGGCATCTGGTAGCCCGGATTGAGCACCTGAACATTCCGGATTCCGGACGTTCTGATCAGTTGGCCTTCCAGGGCACTCGCAACATAGGACCAGGCCTCGGCACAGGCTTCGGTTAACGGGAGCCCCAGGGAGGATGCGGAGAGAATGTCCGGCAGGAAGGGCTCCGGGTCATCCGCAGATTGCATGTAGATGAAGGGTAAGACGAGACCTACGGTATGCAGATGGTCCACGGGCTCTTTCTGGGAGAATACGGTGAAATCTGAAAGGTATTCGCCTTCCCTGCGGTCACTGGTTTCCCGGTCCAGCACTTCACGCAAGCGTTCCAGCTGGCCACTCCAGCTGGCCGGCCAGTCCGAGCGTTCCAGGAACTGAGGCAGAAATCCGAATATGGTAGAGGCATGGCACACCCCGGCCTGAACCATGGTGGCGAATAACTCAGCAGGGTCGAAATGCTCCAGAATGAAGGCTTTTAGGGTTTCAAAAGGAATACTGCCTAGCATGAAGGTCAGGTTGAGGGGGATGAGTCCTAGAACGAATACCCCTTTGGCTGGTTGGTTTTCTTTAGAAGAAAGCCGAACCGTCAACGTCGAAGAAGCCTTGTCGGCGGCCTCCAGCAAGTAGTCGAAAGCCACTTCTTCGCCTTGGTTGTCCAGAAAAGCCAGGCCTTCAAAGAGAGGGTCGTCTCCCTGTTCGGTGAGGGTCTGCCGAACGGAGACCACCAGCCTGTCGAAAACGGTGGCCTGGGTTGCGCTGAGTGGTGAGAGCCGGGCCAGCTGACGGACCTCCTTAACCAGGCGGGCGGCGTTCAAGCCGGATTTGAGGTCATCGGGAAACGCTTTGGCCATAATAGGGACTCCGGTAGGGTGAAATGATTACTTCGGCTATACTAAAGTATATCCTGTTTTCCGGTTGGAGTCATCCATCTTGATCGTTATTGCGCTGGTCGCTGTCGTGCTATTGCTCATATTCTTTCGGATGTTCTATGTGCTGATTCGCTGGGAAGTCGGCTGGGATATCCGCCTGCTGGAGTTCGGCTTTCATGCCTTCCTGCTTGGGGCTGGCGTGACGCTGGGCGGCCTCCTTTATTTTGGCTACCTGTCCCTCTAGCCCAAGCGGGGTGCCGCCTTAAGCTGCAAGCTCTTTTTATCCTGAATCTCCTTGAATCGGGCCTGCAGCAGCTTGAAATAGAAATCCCGATGCAGGTTACCTTTGTACAGCCCCAGCGCCCAGCCATCATTGGCTTCGACAAGTTCCGTCGTCTGCAGGTCATCGAGGACGCCAAAGTCCAGCGCGAAACCTGCGGGCAGATCCCGACTACGCTTCAGTTGGGCTACTGCGTCCCGGACCACCTCGGGTCGAGGGGTCGGCGCCAGTTCCGTACCATTATCGTATCGCCCGAAACCGAGAATCTCCCCTTCCACGATGTAGTATCGCCACTCCGAGACGAAGCGGACCGGCTCCGCGTAATACACCCGAAAGGTGGTAAAATCCGCTTCGACCGGAAACGCGTTTTCCTGTAGTAAATGGGTTTTCAAGGACTCAAAATCAGGATGGACCTGTGCTGAAAAAGACTTGACTGGCCAGATCGGTTTGACAAACCAGCCGGTGGCAGGCCACTCCGACTGTTGCAGTGCCGCTAATGAGGCGGCAAACAGGTTTCTCCGGAAGAAAGTACGATGTAACAAGCCGATCGGGTAGCCATTCCAACCGAAACGGGTGTCGATCCCCATGTGCTGAAAGGCCGCCAGGCAAAAGGCTACCGAACCTACAGGCATGAACGATCGACTCGGAAACTTTGTGTTTTCCGGCCAGTTTAAGGTAGAGAGGGTGTACCCCTGATCGCGGGCAGCCATTCGTACCGCAAAATTTTCTTGTGAGGAGACACCTGCGGGCTGAGTCACGATGCGCATGGAAAGACCTTTTCTGGATAAAGAAACTTTTAGTATACTATGCAACTCAGCATTAGGCTATACTTCGGGTGGCACACAGGAACTTAACAAGGAGCAGTATATGCAAGCAAAGAAACGAACACTAGCAGTGACAGGGCGGATTGTGGAGCTTCGGTCTATTGAAGGGGCTGACCGTATTGTACAGGCTTCCGTCGTTTGTGGCGCGGCTGGTCGATGGACGGGCGTAGTGCCTAACGATATGGAGAAAGGCCGACCGGTTATTGTCTTTCTTCAGGACGCCATACTGCCGCCTGATCCCCGCTGGGCATTCATGGAATCCCGACACTGGCGAGTCAGCATGGCGCGATTTAAGGGGACTCCGAGTGAGTGTCTGATCATTCCTGGGGAAGAAGCGGAAACCACGGATATCGGCACCGATTTAACGGATCGCCTTGGGGTGATGAAATATGAAAAACCCATTCCTCCGAGTATGGAGGGAGATTGTGCGGGAGCTTTCCCGGATTTCATCCCTAAAACGGATGAAACCAACTTCCAGGCCTCCGAACACGTCAGCAAGTTGGCTCAGGATCAGTTCTACCGGAACGCGCCGTAGTGCTCCGCCTGTAACCGCGTAGTGGTTCAGGGGGTGGTGAAGCGGCGCTATCGCCCGCAGGGCGATTATTCCGGCCTTTCCTGTTGCTCAATGTATTGTTTGAGCACGGACAGTGGCGCGCCACCCACGGTGAGAATGCAATAACTGCGGCTCCAGAATACCGGCTTACTCCCATAATACCGTTTCAAATGATCGGCAAACTCTTTGCGCAGCAATCGGCTAGTGACCGTTTTCAGGTTGTTCACAAAGGCTGATGGGAGCACTTTCGGTGTCAAAGCCAAGAGCAGGTGCACATGATCCGCCTCACCGTTGAACTCCAGCACCTCGCACTCCCATTTTGCCGCCGTGCTCCGGCAAATGGCTTCCAGCCGGTCCAGCATGAGGCCGGTCATACACCTGCGGCGATATTTCGTGACCAGAACCAAATGGTAGTTCAGGTTATAAACACAATGATGTAGAGTACTTAGAGTTTGCATAGTCATGGTAACCGAGTATAATGGAAACATGCCGAATCGCAAAGTGACCTATCGTTTGTATCCCAACGCCGAGCAAGAAGCACGGCTGCAGGAGACGCTGGGTTTGCATCAGCGGTTGTATAACACGGCGCTGGAAGAATGCATCCGCGTGTACCAGGAAACCGGCAAGGGATTATCGTTTGCCGCCCAATGTAAGGTGCTCACGCAATGGCGCAAAGCAGTACCCGCTCTGGCCGGACTGAATGCCCAATCGGAGCAGGTAACGCTCAAGCGTCTGCACCTGGCCTTTCAGCACTTCTTCCGGCGCATGAAGAATGGCGAGACGCCGGGTTTCCCGCGATTCAAAAACATCCATCGCTATCCCGGTTGGGGGTACAAAACCCACGGCGACGGCTGGAAGCTGCATCTTGGCATATCCGGGAAACACGGCGCTTTGTATTTGCAATCTGTAGGCAACCTTCCCATTCGCGGAAAACCGCGAACACCGGGCCGGCCGGTCACCTGTGAGATCATGCACAAAGCCGGGAAGTGGTACGCATCCGTCACGTTGGAAGTAGAGGCGATACAGAGGGCGTGCGGCACGGAGATGGGCGCGTTCGATTGGGGTCTGAAAGAATTTTTGACTATAGCCACACCACAAGGCATAGAGACCGTCGCCAATCCTCGCCATCTTCGCAATCAACTGGCGGAACTCAAGCGGCTGGGGCAGGAAGTTTCCCGCAAGATTCGCATGGCACAAAAGCTGAGCGGCAGACAACGGGGGTTCTCCGTATCGGCCAACCTGCGTCGAGCCATTCAACATTTAGCCAGGCTGCACGCCAAGGTGGCCCGGCAGCGCAAAGACTTTATGCACCAGACCAGCGCCTGGTTGGTAAAACGATTCGGTGCCATCGGCACTGAGGCGTTAGCGGTAAAAAATATGATGCATAACGGCGGTGCCCATAAAAAGGGACTGAACCGTGAGATTCACGCTGCCGCACCAGCAGCTTTTCTCAAAATGACCAGGACCAAAGCGGAAGAGGCTGGGTCGTGGTACGAGGAAGCACCGACGCGGGAGATCAAGCCCACGCAACGCTGTCATGCGTGCTGGAAATTACCCGATGAGAAGAAAACGCTCTCGAACCGGGAACACCAGTGCCCACATTGCGGCGTCACCTGTGGCCGCGACGAAAATGCGGCTTTGGTCCTGTTGCGGTGGCTTGAAATGAGATTGGCCGGTGGTTCCGGCCTTTGTTCCCCGCAAGGGGCCGGGCGGGAACCGTCCGAGATGTGGAGCGGTGGAAGTTTCGCCGCGATGAAGCTCGAAACTCACGCCATAGCCGTATAGGCTTGGCGGGAGCAGTTCATGTCACCGAAAAAGCGGACGGCACCAGTTGCACGGCCTGGGTGGACGAGGCGGAACAACTGCACGTTTGCAGCCGAAATTGGGAACTACGAGAGTTTACGGCTTCTGGCGCTGCTAACGTCTACTGGCGGGTGGCCCGAAAGTATCACCTGGAAACACTGCCCCAGGGCCATGCCGTGCAGTTCGAAGTGGTTGGGCCTGGTATCCAGAAAAACCGTATGGGCTTAACCGAACTGGAGGGTCGGCTGTTCCGGGTCTGGAACTACCAGGAAAACAAGTACTGGGACTACGGCCGCATGAAGCAGCTGGCGCAGAAACAGGCCATGCCGCTAGCCCGTTGTATTGGGGTTTATGCCCCGCTGGCAGAACCGCTGGATTTCGAGCAACTGCGCAAGATGGCCGAAATCCAGCATGGAAACGGGAAAACGGGCGAAGGAATCGTCATTCAGGACATGGCCAACAGCTGGTCATTCAAGGTCATCAATTTGCTGTACAAAGACTAGACCGGTCAGATTCTGACTTTCACGCCCGAAGACTTCGGTTTTCGGGCGTTTTTAGTGGACGGGCAACCTATATTGTTTAGGCCAACTTTTATTGAGGAGTACACGAGATGATCTACGATTTCAACATTGCGCTGAAGAAACTCTCCATCCTGGTGGAACAGTGGAGCGAAGAAGAACTCGCAGAGGGCATTGCCATTTGTGCTGAACTGGTCCGCGAGGACCCTTATTACAAAGGGCGTCTGGAAGTCCTTCGTGAAGAGAAAATGCTGAGAGAGTAAAACCTTTTCCATGGTGAGCCGGTTTCTTACGGGCTCACCTTTGCTTTGTCCTCAAACCACCCGAAACGCCTTCCGGCGTTGTAGCGCACGGGCTGCCGACTGCTTCCCGGAGGCGTCCCCTTTCTGGACGGCTTCTACATAGTCCCGGGTCGTTCGATCCAGACTGGCCAGATGTTCCGCTTCCAGCGCTTCAAGGGCGTCCATTTTGGCCTGGTTCAGGACCCTTAATCCGGTGACAAAAGTGACTTTATCCTTCAGGTATTGATCCAGGTTCAGTCCCGCTTTGGCAAAAGCTTTTCGGTAGAATTCCTGGTAAAGCGGAAGGATGGTCACTCGACCGGTCGAATCCATCGTGATGCGGTCATTTAACGGAACCTGTCCGGCGGGGTCTTGGCTAGTGGTCATTGAGGGCTCCTTTTCCATGACTCGTATTGTAGCAAGGATGCGCCTTGCCGTCCACTTTTTTAACCTAAATCGGTTTATCATTGATCCGCTAACGGTGGCTATACTCTGAAAATTCTCAGGGAGAAACGGAACACATGCCTTATTACGATCAACCGAACAGCCTGGCCTGCCCCGGCAGCAATGTCGGCCTGGCCAAGGCCTACGCTTTGCTGGCCGTACTGATCGGTACGACCACGCTGGGCACCTTCTATGGAATGGCCCATCCTGGACTGGTAACCGGGCACTACCTCCTGGCCTTGATTCTATTCTTCGTTCTGGGTTTTGGCAGCCAGATGGCCGCCCGCGTATCTCCGACCTTCGGTTTTATGACGGCCCTCGGCTTTTCACTGGTGGCGGGTGCCTATATCGCCCCGGAAATACTGGCTTACCTGCGCATGCCCGGAGGTCTGGCCGTTTTGCAGGACGCTTTAGGGACCACGGTAGCCGCCAGTCTGGGCATTTCGGCTTATGCCCTGACGACGCGTCGGGATTTCTCACACTTAAACGGATTCCTGACCGCCGGCTTGGTCGTACTGATTATCGGGCTCATTGCCAACCTGTTCCTGCATCTTTCCGCCTTACAGATGGCGCTTGCGGGGATCGGCGCCCTGCTTTTCAGTGCTTTGTTACTGGTGGAAACCAACCGACTGCGGGATACCGTGGATCCGCGCCAGAGCATGATGCTGGTACTGGCCATCTATCTGGATATTTTTAACCTGTTCCAGTTTCTGCTGGAGCTGTTCGGGGGTATGAACCGGGATTAAGTCCTGCGGGGGTTGAGCCCCCTTCTGTTCGGGGTCGCTATACTCGAGACATTACATAACAGGCCGTCAACGGCCGGCAACGAACAGGACCACTCCATGCGCTGGATCATCCGACTGTATAGGGCCTATCTCAGGGCCCTATTGCATGCTCATCTACGAATGTTTGCCCAGATCCCCTGGCTTCAACCCTTCCTGGGAATAATGACGTTTGCCTTTATTCTCAGCCCTTTCGCCATGGCAGCTTTATGGGTAGGCCACGCCTTGGCAATGGCGCCCGGAGGATGGGTCATTCAGGCCCACTGGTGGATGTACGCCTTGTACGTCCAGCTGGCCGCTTTTGCCTGGCTGGTCCTCGAAAAACTCTCCATTTTGTGGCTCAGTCCGCTCAGACTCGCCGGCCAGGCGGTCCAGGTGTTGGCTAAAACCCGTAAACCCGTCAAACGTCAGGTTCAGCAGGCGGTAGCTGGCCCTTCTCCGGAGGTCACCGAAGGTGTCTCTGAAGCGCCTGTTTCCGATCGGATGCCGGGGATAAAACCCGGTTCTCCCTTTTCCGATGCCCCTCTGGCCCTGGCAGAACTGGATGCCCTGGTTGGGCTTCAGGGCGTAAAAGAGGAGATCCACCGTCTGCTGGATTTGGCCAAAGTCCAGAAAATGCGGAAAAAGCAGGGCCTGCCGATCTCGCCCGTAGTGCTGCATGCGGCTTTCTCAGGAAATCCCGGTACGGGAAAGACCACGGTCGCCCGTTTACTGGGGGAAATCCTGGTAGAGGCGGGGTTACTTCGTTCGGGGCATGTTGTCGAAGTAGGACGGGACCAGATGGTCGGCGCCCATGTTGGCGAAACGGCTTTGAAGACCCAAGCCCTGTTACAGCAAGCCTTCGGTGGCATCCTGTTTATCGACGAGGCGTATACGTTGGCGCGTGGCGGGGACAATGATTTCGGAAAAGAGGCCATCGACACCCTGCTAAAAACCATGGAGGACCACCGTAGTGACCTCTGTGTTATCGTAGCCGGATACCCGGAACCCCTGACCCGTTTTCTGGAATCCAACCCCGGATTAGCTTCCCGCTTTAGCCGGAACATTCTCTTCCAGGACTATTCCGCCGAAGAACTCCACCAGATTCTGTCGCAAATGCTGGCCAGCCATCAGTATGTCGTAGATGGTGAGGCTCAGGAGCGATTGAACCAGGCGATTGAGCGACTGGGACAGACCCGAGGTAAACCCGGTTTCGGGAATGGCCGGGCTGTCCGTAATTTGCTGGATCGTATCCTGGAACGACAGGCCTCCCGTCTGGTCAGCGCCCCCGCAGATCCCCGGGTGATTTTACCGAATGATATTCCCAATGAAGGCAGCGATCTCAAGGTTTCGGTAACCCAGGCTTTCCTGCAGTTGGATGGACTGATCGGACTGACGGATGTCAAAACCGAATTACGCAAACTCAGTCATCTGGCGGCGGCCCATCAGCAGAGGCTGGCGCAGGGTGGCAACCCCATGCCCGCCTCCTTGCATATGGTGTTTTCGGGAAATCCCGGTACTGGTAAAACCACCGTAGCCCGAATTCTGGGAGAGATTTTTGCCGGCCTGGGCCTGCTCAGTTCGGGGCACCTGGTAGAGGTGGATCGCGGCGGTCTGGTCGGGTCCCATGTCGGCGAAACCGCGCTGAAGACCCAGGCCGTCATCAAGGAGGCTCTGGGCGGGGTCCTGTTTATTGATGAAGCCTACACCCTCGCGCCTGAGCATGCCGGCAATGACTTCGGACAGGAAGCCATCCAGACCTTGCTGAAGACCATGGAAGACCAGCGTCATCAGTTGGTGGTCATCGTGGCGGGGTACACGGAAGAGATGAACCGTTTTATCGGGGCCAATCCGGGCCTGAAATCACGGTTTCAGCGGAACATCGTGTTTCCGGATTATACCCCTCAGGAGATGTTCCTGATCTTCCAGAAGTTTGCAGAACTTCAAAAAATGCGTTTAGCCGACACGGAGGCTAAACGTAAACTTCGTTCTGTACTGGAATTACTCTATTCCCAGAGGGAAGATACTTTTGGGAACGGTCGGGATGTGCGCAATCTGTTCGAACAAACCCTGGAACGCCAGGCCTTACGTTTATCCCGGGGCGAAGGGGACACGGATGTATTTGAAATCAAGTCGGAGGATATCGACACATGTTTATAACACGGGTAGTACTGTTTCTGATGGGACTGGGCCTGATTAGCTGGATTCTGCCCACGCTGAAGGCGCAATGGAAAGGACGTAAAGGGGAGAAGCTGGTTCGCCACAAACTGGCTCAGGAAGGCGCCACGGCAATGCATGATGTTATCTTCCCCCGGGGAAACGGCGATAAGCTGGCGCAGGTAGACCATGTGGTGCTGACCCAGTCCGAGATTGTCATTCTCGAGACCAAAGACTGGAGCGGGACCTTCACCGATCCCGGAAGCGGGAAGAACTGGGTGCAGAGAATGGGTTATAAATACCCCAGAACGTATTACCGGCATAGCCCGGTCGAACAAAACAAAGGGCACCATCATGTCCTCTCCCGGATTATTGGATCCCCCTGGAAACTGACTGACCTGGTGGTCATGGCCGGCGACTGCCAATTCCCGGCCGGCCTGCCTGATCATGTGATCCTGCTCCGGGATTTGATCCCTGAATTACGTAAACGGGGGCTCGATGCGACCCGAGCCAGTCCACATCTGGTGGCGGACTGGAACAAGCTGAAACAGTCCCAGAAAAACTCGGCCAAAGACCGGAAAAGGCAGATGCAACAGGTCACCCGAACGCCCCTGCAATTCTTCCGGGAATATTATAGCCAGGCCATTCTGGAGTCCGGTGCAGTTCTTGTTCTATTAGGGCTTTTTATCTGAAGCGGAGTTTCGGCTAAATTTTACTTTGGCTATACTATGTCAGGACACTATAGGAGATAAATAGAATGAGTAGCAATCTGGAGCAATTCTATGCCACAAAAGCAGCCCTTTTTGAGGTGGATTTTCCCATCCAGCGTACGCGGGTTACCTCGGCCGCCTGGTGGTGGCTTTTTGAAAACTTTGGCCTGTCCAAAGAAGTGGTAGATAAAATCAATCAGCTGGGTTTTGTGCTGGCCGGAGGTGCTGCGGCCTGCATGCTGGATATCGCCAATGGGCATGAGCCGATCTGTGTACCCGGTGATGTGGATTTCTTCTACAAGGGGGTCACGGAAGCCCACGGTTATGCGGTGCGGCAGTTGACGGGGAAAGGGACACGAAGCCGTTCAGCCTCCCTGGTTGAAATTCTGGAGAAGGCGGGTTTTAACCCCTATTCCAGCAATACAGCGGTTATTTCCTTCTGCAAGGCGGTTGGTGAAAAGCCTTTCGCGGAGATCAGTGCCGATACCCAGGAAACGCCCTGGGGGTTCCCTGAAGAGGCTACCCCTGATTGGGTCCCGGAGGTACCCGGCAAGACGGGTTATCTGCAGATCATTCGGGGAGCGGAGCCCGGCTTTATGCGTTGGGATACGATAGGCATGCTGGCGAAGTTCACCGGTGCCTTGAGTGGTGCCGAGCTCGAACTGGAGAACCTGCTGGAAGCCAGCCTTAACGCCAAAACCAGTGAAATAAGTGTCAAAACGTCAGATGAGTTCGTCATTGAAATGGAACGGGGTGAGCCAGATGAAATTCGCAAGAATATCCAGTGTCTGGGTAACCTCCAGAGTGCCACGCCTGTCGGGGATGTTCCCGTATGGCACCGGTTTGACATGATCGCGGTCTGCGCCGAGATTGATGGAGGGAATATTATCCATCATCCTGCCACGGAAGAAGATCGGCAGGCCCGACGGATTCGGTTGTTCAGTCTGAACCGAAGCCCTGTGAAACTGGTGAACCGATTGTTTAAGTATCAGGCCAAGGGCTTTGTACTGGAGCCTTACGAAGTGCTGAAAATCATCCAGATGGCGAAGTCCCTGACAGAAGCTGAGTCAGCAGCGTTAGACGAAACGCTGGTTAAACTGACGAATCCCGATTTATCGGTAGAAGAAATTCGTTTGGCCTTAACCCGTTACACGGATGATTACAACCGGGATGTTGAGCAAGTAGAGACTTTGAGGACCTACTATCAAAACACGCTACGATCGGCGCCTGCGCTGGTTTACGGAGGTACGGCCCTATGTACTCTGCTGACTCAGTTGGGCGTCCTGAGTAATTCCGGTAAATCAGACGTCAATATGAATTATTTCCTGTAACTTTAAAGAGGCCGACTGAGGCCTCTTTTCTTTTACCTATACTAGGGCAGGACATTTAAAGGAGAAAGGGCGATGGCTCAGGATTTCATGGCGATAAGCCAGCATAAACTAGATTTCGAACCAGTTGAAGTGAGAATGACGCTGTCCGCATGGACCTGGTTGGGTGCTTCGTTCGGGCTTAACCGGGAATTACTCAATCAGTTCGGCAAACTTGGGTTTGTCATAGCCGGAGGAGCGGCAGGCTGTCTTCTGGATATCTGCCAAGGTCGAAAACCGAACTGTATCCCAGGTGACGTGGATCTTTTTTACAAGGGAATCACAGAAACCCACGGACCTGCCGTAAGAACCCTACCCGGCATTTCCGCAAAAACGCGATCGGAGACCATAGAAGCCCTGCTTATCCGGAACGGTTTTCATTCATGGAGGGCTAATCCAGCGGCCGTGACTTTTGAAAAGGCACTGCAGGGTGGAACGAGTGCGCAACACTACATCCATACAACTGATTCCAGTGTATTATGGGGGGACGGTGGTGGCTACAACTCGAATCTGCCGGATCCGGCAGACAGCCCCATCCCTGAGACGATCAATGCACGTTTGCAGCTGGTCTGTGGGGCGGAACCTGGCGTGATGCGCTGGGATACCATCGGTGCCACCTTAAGTGCTCAGGCTAATTTCGAACAGATGAAGGAGTTAGCGGTCTTTCTGATTCAGACAGGCCTGGCGGGTCCTGACCCGGATGAGAACTTGATTCAGGAAATGGAACGGCTTCATGCAACCATCACCGCGCAGCCTTATGGCCGCATTCCCGTGTGGCAACGCTTTGATTTTACGGCGGTCTGTGTAGAATTGGATGGTGACACCCTGATTTGCCATCCCAGTGCTATTTCAGACCGAGCTCATAAAAATCTGCGTTTCGCGCATTTGCACCGATCTCCCCTAAAAATGGTTGGTCGCGTACGCAAGTATCTGCAAAAGGGATTTACCCTGGACCCGATGGAAATGCTGAAACTGGTCAAGATGACAGATTCTCTGAACGAAATCGAAAGATCCGATCTGAACCAGGTGATCGACCAACTGTGTCAGCCTTCGCTTACTGGAGAACAGGTTCGAACTTTAGCTGATTCGGCCGACGATGATGCAGGTTATGAACGCAATCCAGAAAATGCAGACCAGGATCTGCTGCGAACGCTGTACTATCAAGCCTTGAGGGCTGCGCCTGCGATGGCCTATCAGCAAGAAACGTTGAGTAAGTGGTTAAAGGACTACAAGAAATCCGAATTACCCACGAGGTTGTACTACTTTTTGTGACCATCAGGAGGCCTTAAGGCCTCCTTTTTTAGGTCTGAATCAGACCTGTAAATTTTGCAGGATCAGGTTAAGTTGGCGGTAGAAGATTTCGAAGGCTTGAAACTGATCCGGGCCTACTGGACGGGCGGAGCGCGTCCGGTCGGCATACAGCAAGCCGGCAGGCTTTCCTTTCAGGCGTAAAATTCCGGCGGCGCCATAAGTGCCGTCATACAGTACGCGACGATCGGCGTCCGTTTTTAACTGAACCCGGGTCCAGTTTTCCGTCATTGAACCGGAGATGGCGATTTCCTCAATCCCCCAGTCTTCAGCCGGCCCTTCGTGCCATCCGGATTTCAGTTTACCAACCCAGCCAGACGACAGGCGTACGGCGAAAACACACAAATCCCAGCCACCGCCCCGGTGCAGGCCTTCCAATGCGGTTTGCAGCAGGGTCGAGAGATAGGCGCCGGTTTGGGGAAAGGCATGCATGTCTGCAATGCTCTGGAGCTGGGCGGTCGGGTCTGAATCAGTCCAGATGAGCGTTCTCGCCCCCGGATTCTGGCATTGCAGCCACTCCATGGGGACCATGGCCAGAGACTGCTCTTGGACCTGTCGCAGAGATTTCAGAAGTTCCTGGCTGGACTGGCGGAAATAATGGCGCAGACCATTCAGTTTGTTCTCCAGAAAACGAAGGTCTTTCCTTTGCAGTCCGTCCACCAGTTCGGTCGCTTCCTTCAGGATGTTGATGCTGTTTAGAGTCGGTAGGTTTTGCAGATGGTTCAGCCCCCAGTGGCCCCGTAACTCGGCGTTCACCTGATCGAGGGTAAACCCCAGCAGTCGACGCTCGGCTGCGGCGGGTGCTTCACCATTCAGTAACGCGGCATTCAGCCGATCTGCGTCCTCACCGCCGGCACACCAAAAAGCAATCCGCCCGATCTGGTCAAGCAGCCCCGCCAGGAAGTAGGCATTACCGTCACCGCCCAGTTTCTGGGCCAGAAACTGAGCCTGACCAGCCATCTCCAGGCTTTTTTTCAAGAGCGGGAAAACCTGATCCTGGAACTGGGTCTTCACGGTCGTTTCCAGTAGTACCGCTGAGTAGCAGAGCGTCCGCATCTGCTGCAACCCCAGGACGATCAGCGCCCGGGACAGGGTATAAATACGGGTGCCCCCGGGGTTGAAAAAAGAAGAGTTGGCCATTCTCAGGATCAAGGCGGCCAAAGCGGGATCGCGGCTGATCAGCGCGCCGATCTCCGTGATGCTCTTGGCGTCCTCTTCTTCGGTGAGGGCCATGATTTGATTGACGGTAGACCCTAACAACGGAATATCCCGCTGAGAGAGCAGCAAAGCCAGTTCTTTAGCGGTCAAGGGTGCGCTCCGCGACCGTCCAATAGATCGTTCGAATAAGTCGTTTACGCTCGGCCAGGGTACATTGGCTTAAAGGTAGGGTGAGTATGGGGCCAGAGACCTGGTTTAGCCGGTCCAGTTCCTCCAGCGTAACCGGGCTTTGGCGATCCTGCAGCCATTGCGCCAGCTTCCGGAGCAAGTCTTCAGACAGGTTCTTGCGGCCACTGCGTAACGCCGAAAGAAAGGCAGAAGAGCACTGCAAATGCCGGGCTATATCGGTATAAGTCAGGTGTTCCTGTGCGCAGTAGGTGTCCAGCCATTCCCCGAGGGGCGTAGCCGGTGGTCGTTTGATAGACATAGAGAACTCCTTGGTTCCATGACAACAATTTTACCTTAAATGGTTTAATAAGACAATCAAACAGACGGTGCCGGAACTCGAGGCATGCCCTCAACGTTGAGGTCGCACAAAGCCGCCTGACAGCCGGCCGCGTGAACATGACCGCCTCCACCCAACTTTTCGCAGATCTCCCGAACATTCAGGCCCTGTGGCGTAGAACGGAGTGAAAACTTCCGAAAACCGTTAGCCAGATCGTGGTAACACACAGAGAAGTCGTGGTCTGGTGCAAGGATATGGCCCACTTCCGAAGCCAACCAGTCTTGCGCGTTCGCCGCCAGTACCGAGTAGCCCAGGAAATCGACCGGGCGCGCCAGGGCCGCCGTGGCGTCGACCAGTTGCTGGCGAAAACGCAGGATCGGGATGCCTTCCGCGTTCAGGCTGCCGGGGTCGTGCTCCACGCGTTCCAGTAACTGCGACCAGGTCGGGAGGTCCAGGGGGTAACTGTCCACGGCGGCCAGCACGGATGCCGAACGAGGGAGTTCCCATTTCCAGAGGTCCCGATCCTGGACATGACAAAACAGGTAAGGCACAGCGGCCCGAGGATGGAACCAGCGCCAGGCCAAAACAGCCCCTGAGTGCTGCTGATCGATCTTGCCGGATAACGCCCCGGAGGCAAAAAGGTCGGCAGTCCGCTCAGCCACGCCATCATGATGATCCAGGACAACGACTTCCCGGGCAGAGGCTACCAAGCGCAACAAGTCCGGTTGTTTGGGGCAGTAATCCAGGCAGTAGACCGTAGTGCTGGCAAGGTTTCCCTGGAGTTCGGCCGGAAACGGTCGGTCATGGTACACCGGAAGGTAGAGGGCCCGGTCGCCCAGCGCCCGGTAAGCCGACAGCGCGGCACCCATGCCATCGGGACAGCCGCCGTGGTAACTGACAATGATAGAGGGAATGGACATGCGAGATCCTTGGGTCCGTGTGAATGTGTCAAGTATACCAAATATAGTAAATTAGAACAAGCCAGATGAAAGCTGTAGCTATACTCACCTCTTCCTGAATGAGTATAACAATGGCTACCCAACCGGACATCCGAATAGTGATGGCTACTTACAATGGCGAACCCTGGCTTGCCGAACAACTGGAAAGTCTGTTCAGTCAGAACGAGGGGCGCTGGAAGCTGGTCGTTCGAGATGATGGCTCAACCGACGCTACGGTAAAGATCCTGCAACGCTGGCAGGAAAAATATCCGGAGAGAATAACCTGGTACGCCGATAACCGCCGGTTAGGTCCGGCCCGGAGTTTCTCGGAATTGATGGTCGCCAACCAATCGGCGGATTACCTCTTTTTCTGTGATCAGGACGACGTGTGGACAGCGGATAAACTGGAACGAGGCCTCGCGGCGCTGCGCGAGATGGAGCAGCGTTTCGGGGCGGAGACCCCGCTACTGGTCCACCATGATCTGACGGTCTGTGACCGGTCCCTGATCCCGATAGCCGATTCTTTCCTGAAATTTCAGGCCCTTGATCCGGCTAAAAACGGTCTGTCCCGGCTATTGCTCCAGAACGTGGTTACGGGATGCACTACCGGCATCAACCGCGCCTTGGCCCGGAAAGCCGGGGCCGTCCCGGAATCCGCCATCATGCATGACTGGTGGCTGGCTTTGGTCGCCACGAGTTTCGGGCAGATCCGGTGTTTACGGGATCCCGGGCTCATTCGCTATCGGATTCACGGGGGCAACACCTGTGGCACCGCTGAACGCGCACTTTCCTGGAGTCATATTCGCCGTCGGTTAACGCAGAAGGGCGGCCCGAGTCTGCAGGCGCTCCTTCGACCGTACTATCGCCAGGCTCAGGCTTTCCTGGAACGATTTCAGGGCGAACTCAGTCTGCAGCAAACGGAATTGGTGCAGGCGTTTATCGCGCTCCCCCGTAAAAGCTGGCTGGCCCGGCGGTGGACGATCCTGCGATACGGCTTCTGGAAACAAGAGTGGATCCGGAATATCGCCTGGCTGTTACGGGCATGAGCACACGCCTGAAAGTCGCCTTGCTGGTCCCGACCCGCAATGCCAAAAGTCAGAAGTCGATCGATTTCCTGGACTGGCTGCGACGCGTCGACCAGCAGACCCTGCAGCCCGAATGGAAGCGGGCCATCGACAGCCATTCGCAGGATGACACCCGGGAAGCGCTGGCAGCGTCTGGCTGGGAGTTGACCGTGATTGCTCCGGAAGATTTCGACCATGGGCGAACCCGCAACCAGTTGTGGCAGGGCACGGATGCGGACATTTGCGTATTCATGACGCAAGACGCCCTATGGGCCGAAACCGGAGGACTGGCCTGCCTGCTTGAGCCATTTCAGGACCCGAAAGTCGCGGTAGTCAGTGCCCGCCAGTTACCCAGGCCTGGCGCCGGACCGCTGGAAGCACAAGCCCGAGTATTCAACTACCCCTCGCAAAGTTGGGTAGCAGAGGCCTCCGATATCCCGCGCAAAGGGGTGAAGGCGGCGTTTGTCTCCAATAGTTGTGCGGCCTGGCGCCGGTCGGCGTTAGCGCTCATCGGGGGCTTCCCGGAGACCCTGATGGGGGAAGACACATTGGCCGCCGCCCGGCTCCTGCAGAAGGGCTGGAAAGTGGCTTATTCGGCGGATGCCGTCGTATACCATTCGCACGCCTACTCGGCCCGCTCGGAAGCCCGACGCTATTTCGACATTGGCGTATTCCACCGCAGCCACCCTGAGTACCTGGCCACCCTGGGGAAACCGGAAGGGGAAGGCAAGGCCTTCGTAAAGCACCAATTTCGATGGTTGGCGCGGCAAAAGGCTTATGCCTGTTTTCCGGGCGCTATATTGCGACTCTTCAGCAAATACGGGGCCTACCGGTTAGGTCGTGATTTTCTGGCCTGGATTCCGCCCAGATTCCGGCCCTACCTGAGTTCACACCCCGATTGGTGGCGGGCTCACTCCCCTTCTTAAGGATTGGTTATGCGTTCGATGTCTCTGCGAAATATGTGGCCGGCAGCACTGGCCTTACTGGTCTATGGCCTGTCCTGGTGCTGTGACGATCAAGTTCTCTCCTTGCTGGCGCTGACCAGTCTGGGGCTGGTGTTTTGGTTAAGCCAGGTTGGCCTGCACCGGCTGACGGCCTTGCCACGCTATCGGCAGGGCTGGTTACCGGCGGTCATGGCGGTCTGGTTTCTCTGGTTTCTGATTTCCGTGCTCTGGAGTTCAGCCCCTTACACGAGTTGGCTGTATGTCTGGATACTGGGCAGTTTTCCGCTGATTTTCCTGGCATGGGTCTGGCACACTGAATCCTGGGAAGCCCGTGATCAGGATCAGGCCTGGGCCTGGCTGCGTCGGGGTATCTTCGGGTCGGCCTTAATTCTGGTCGGCTGGGCCTTCTATCAATACCTTTACTGGAAACACATGGGGATGTCTCCGGCGGGACTGCGTCCGTATGGCCCCCTTCTGGACACCAACAGTTTCTCGGCCTGGATGAATATGTTGTTCTTCCCGGGATTATTGATCTGGATGGCCCGGTTGCAGGCTTATGACCAGACCCCTAAGGCTTCCCTGAAATGGGAATCCTGGGGTTGGCTGGGATTGTTGACGCTCCTGTTACTGGCAGATTTCTCAACGGACAGCCGAGGCGGCTTGCTGTCCTGGCTGTGCACCTGGCCTTGGGTTCTCTGGTTATTCTGGAGACAGCCCAACGCGGGCAAAAGGCTGCTCCTGATCGGCATAATCTCCCTCGGCGCTTTCGCGGTCTTTCAGTGGTCAAGGAATTTCGACCTGGTCAGCCACCTGGCTCCGAATTTTATTGGCCACAATATCTCCACGGTATCGCGCTGGTTGATGTGGAAGGCTACCTGGACCATGTACCTGCAACATCCCTGGCTGGGTTCCGGTTTAGGAACATACTTCCTGTGGTATCCGCATTTCCGTTTAGCCGGAGAGACGGCCTCGGCCGGGACTTACGCACACAATGACTACCTACAGTTTCTGATGGAAGGCGGGCCGCTTAATCTGGCCTTCCTGCTGGCTCTGGCCGGAGGGCTTTTCTGGACCCTGCTGCGGCTCACCCGGACACTGCGGAAGGCCTTAACCCGCGATAGCCGAAAACTGGAGGCCTTCGGGTTGATCCTCGGGGTGTTCGTCATTACAGGGCATGCCGTCGGGAATTTCATTTTCTATAACATGCCCCTGGCCATCCTCTCCGGACTGTTTCTGGCGCGGGCCTGGCAGGTCTTCGGACCCGATCCGGTGGTGCTAACCCAGGCCAAAACAAAATTACGTCTGGGCCTGGAGCTCGTTGCCGGTGTCGGCATGAGCTTTGAGTTCATCTCCCGGTTGTTGCTGCTGCTGGTTAGCGTAACCCTGGCCTCCCAGACCTGGGTGGAGTCCTATCTGCCGAAAGATCTACAAGTGCGTACGCTCTTAGGCTGCAATCAGTTACTCCGAATCGTGGACCCGGCAAACCCAGGCCCCTTCGTGCTGCAGGCCCAGCTCGATACCATGCAGGCCAAGTGGTTCAAGAGCACCCAGCCCCAGCACGCGCTCCGTCTGGTGAATCAGGCCTTTCACGAGTACCACCAGGCTCTGTACGGGATACCGGAGAATGCACCGGTTTACTACCGTATGGGCTTGCTGGCCATCAAAGATAATGCGCTGCTGAAACTCAATCCGGAGCAACAAAACCAGACCGTACTGGATTTCTGGAAGGCCGCTATCTATTTCGACCCCTCAAATCTGCAGTACCGTTGGGAGATGGCCAACTGGGAAGCACATCACGGAAACCCGATGGAAGGACTGCGGGTCCTGGCGGGAACCTACCAGCATCCGATCATGAATAAGGCGGAGAAACCGATTCTGAAAGCGATGTTGGTTCAGTATCAGGAACAATGGAAGGTCTCCGTACGAAACCTCCGTTGATCGGCGTATCGGTCGCTATATTGCCCCGCATTAAAGGCGGCCCTCCTGCTGCCTTTAGGAGGAAAAGGGTTGATGGTTCCGGGTATACCGAATCCTGCACATATTTTATTGGCTCAGGCTGAAAGTCCCAACGGGCTTTTGCTGGCGGGTCATCTGCTACGGGAGAAGTTTTGCCTGTCACTGCGTTCAGATGGGACCGGCCTGTTACAGGAACTGCCGACGTTGAGTGTGCCGCATATCTGCATCATCGATCTGAATCTACCGAATCACACCGGGATGCCTTTATTGCAACTGGCCAAGACCTTACCGGGTTGGGCACAGACGCCCGTTATCCTGTTATCAGAGGGTCCGCAGGAAAGCCATGAAATACTGGCGTTCCGCATGGGTGCTTCGGACTTTGTGACCAAGCCCATCAAGTTTGATCCGTTTTTGGCCCGTATCCGAAGGAGACTGAACGCATGTTGAAGAAGAGGGGCTGGCCTGTTTTAGGCTTGTTGCTACTCGGAAGCCCGTCTTTCGCCTCGGCCGGAGACCAGCTCACCCTGCAGCAATCCACCTTGGGTAATGGGAACCAAACCTGGATTACCGAACAGATCAGCGACCGTTTGACGGACCGGCATACGGATTACACGTTGGCCTGGCGCAAGGAGTCCCGCTTTGGGCTTAATGCGTCCAGTGTTCAGATTGGGGCCACTATCAAGCAAAGATCGGGAGATTGGCGGGTCCTGGCGGGCAGTGGCTGGGGTGGTGGCTGGTTAGCCCGGGAAAAAGTAGGCGTGGGCTACTCATCTCCTACCTATAAGGGCAGCGTGCATTTGGACATAGGCTATGCGCATTATGCGGGAAGTCTCTCGGTAACCCATTTCAGTGCGGGAGAAAGCTACTATTGGCCACATTTCCGGGCCTATGTGGCACTTTCGGTTTATCGCCAGACCGGGATTCCCTCTGCCTGGACCTGGGGGACCCAGGGCACGCTCACTTACTATAGCCCTTACGGCCGCTTCAATCTGTCGGGAGGTGAAGGGCTGGTGGCCAACCTGGCTGCTCAACCCCTATCCCGAGACTGGGCCGCCTCCCTCTGGTGGAGCAGACGGCTTACCCCGGCATGGCGCATCATCCCGGCCCTACAGTTCTTCCATGAACAGGGGCAAGCTTCTTTCTGGGGGGAAACCCTCACCCTAGTCTACCGGTTCGAGTAAGGCCAGATGAACTGGGCACTGATAGATCAAGATTTTCTGGAAGGTGGCTTGGCCACCCTGGGCAGTCTGGGCTTAGGATTTATCTTCATTCTGGCTTTTATGCGGTATCATCGAACCAGAACGGAACAATGGAAACACCTCTACGAAGCAGATACTCGCACCCGTTTACTGTTAGCGTTGGCGGCCACCTCAGAGCTGGGTTTACGGGAATTGGCCGTACCCTGGAACCGGTATGCCCGGAAAGTCACCCAGGACATCCTGTTAGAGGTCGAGCCAGGTTTGTCTTCGGCACAGCGCGAGGCCGTCGAACGCTGGAAGCAGGACCTGCGTAGCCGTTGCCGCATAGGGGGTTGGCTGGGGGGAACGCATGAGACCCGATTACGGGGCCTCAAACTGGGCCTGCTTTCCGAGAATCCGGTCACGTCGGGAACCGGTCGTCCGCGCTGCCTGGACCGGCTATCTCCGCGAAAACTGGACGCCCGAACCACATTACTGGCGTTAAGACTGGCACTTGAAACGGATCCGGACGCCTGGAAGCCCGTCATCGATCAGCTGGTAAAGGGCCGTACCGAATGGAGTCGTAACGATCTGGTGCGACTCCTCCGACTCTTGCCGGTAGCCGGGCTGGAACGGCTGGAGGGTCGGCTGGCCCGAGCGCACGGTGCCCGCCAGTATCGTTTACTGGAGAGCCTGCTTGAATATGACCCAGGCAAAGCCTGGCTGGTTCTGCAGGATTCAAGCGCCTCTGCGGAAGCGCTCTCCCGGGCGCTGCAAAAGGTGGAAAGCCCCCTTCAGAAAGAGAGCGTGCTCCCGTTCCTGAATTATCCGGTGGATTTTGTCCGGTTGCAGGCCGCCAAAGCCCTGGGGCGGATTGGCAACGGAACCGATTTAGGCCGGTTACGACCTGTTTTAAGCGATCCTGCAGACTGGGTACGCCGACGAGCGGCCGAGAGCATCTGGAAATTACTCCCTAAAACGGATCTGCACGACCTCAAAAATTTGGCCGGATTGTCGGAGGCAGAGCGCCGCTTGCTACAGGAAACCCGTCCGCAGGATAGCCCATGTTCATTACCCTCCTGATTGCCAACTCCGTCTGGCTCTTTTATTTCCTGATCTGGGGCGGATTTCAGGTATTCGCGGCGTTTGCTGTGCTGTTTCAGCAGGCCCGGCGTTACCCCGGACAGGAGGGCGAGCTCCCGCCTGGTGAGATATTGCCGCTGACCCTGCTGGTGCCGGCCTGGAAAGAGGAGGTCTCTATCGTGGCTTCCGTCCAGAAAATGTTACAGGTGGACTACCCCCAGTTGGAAGTTCTGGTGGTTTGCGACGGATCTCCGGATCGGACACTGGACGTCTTGCAGGAGGCTTTCGCCCTACAGGAGTCTGGTCCCTTCAGAACCTACGCTCAGCTCCGGAACCAGCCCGTACAGCGATGGTTCACCGCACCCACAGAGCCTCGATTACGAGTTTGCTATAAGCAGAACGGGGGCAAGGCGGATTCACTGAATGCCGGCCTGAATTATGTAGCTTCACCGTTGGTGGCGGCCCTGGACTCCGATACGCTTTTGGCGCGAAACAGTCTGAAACGACTGGTTGAGCCGCTGTTGCAGGATCCAGAAGTCGTGGCGACGGGGGGTACGGTATACCCTGCCAACGAACTGCTCTTTGACGCCGGGTCCGAACCGGAAGCCTGGAAGAAAGGCCATCGTCTGGTGGCGTTCCAGACCCTGGAATATGCCAGAGCCTTCCTGATGGGACGCTTCGGCTGGAACATTACCGGTGCCGTACTCATCATCTCGGGGGCTTTCGGGGTGTTTCGCCGCGAAGCGGTGGTGACGGTCGGAGGCTGGAATCAACGGACGATCGGAGAAGACTTTGAGCTCACTTTGCGGTTGATTGAGCACTACCCCAAGGGGGTTCGACATGTACCCGAGGCGGCCTGCTGGACGGATGTCCCCGAAACCGGCAAAGCCTTGCGCGCACAACGCATGCGCTGGCACCAGGGTTTGCTGGAGGCACTCCAGATGAACCCGGGTCTGCGTCGCCATCCACGTCTCAGCGTCCGGCTGGTCTGGCTGTATTTCTGGTGCTTTGAGGCCTGGGCCCCTTGGGTAGTCGTATTGGGGATTCTCTGGACGGGTCTGGTATTGTGGCTCGTCGGGAACCTGGCCTGGCTATATGTCGCGCTCTTCTTCCTGTCCGCGTATGTCGCCGGCACCCTGACCACGGGTATCGCCATTATTACCGGTGAAACCTATGGCCAAGGGACCTTGCTGCATTGGCCGTTCTGGCGGCTGGTCCGAATGAGTTTACTGGAACCCCTGTTGTACCAACCCGTAACCCTCTGGTGGCGAATCAAAGCGGCCTATCGGGACGTGCGGGGCCACAAGGGGGTATGGGTCGCCTCACCCCGGCAAGGCTTCAAGCGAAAATAACGGTCAGAAGGTGTCCGTTTCCAGGAACGAAAAGGGCGGGGCTTCGCTGAGATGCCAGGCGCGCGGCTCCAGAATGGGACGAACCGTTAAAAGCCGCGAAGGGGCCAGGCAATATGGATCCACGCCTAAACCCGGCCAGTGATACTGCAATTCCGTGAGGAGTCCGGCACTCAGATAAGGTTCGGGGGCCTGATCGAAGGGGAGACTTAACACAAAAGTCAGCGCCTCGGGTTCCCAGAGAATGGTGAGCGGGCGGGCGAAAGCACCGGATGCGACCGGAAACCGCCAACCGCCGGCCAGACACCAGATGCGGGTAAACCGGTGGATACAGGCAGTGGGCCATTCCGCAAGCGGCAGGCTGTGCAAAACGGGAACCCGTAAAGCCCAGGCCCGTTCGCGAAGATCAATAAGCGGCGTCGGCGGCACCCAGCTGATAGACGGGTCTTCCCGCTCGGGGCCTTCCGGAAAAAAGGGTTGCCACAAAGGGGCGGCCTGAAACTGGGTCGTACCGCTGAGCCAGTCCTGCCGCTGGGCGTCCCGGTAAACTCGAACCAGCTCTTCCGGAGCGAGTCGAGGCGTCATCCGACTTCTGAGAAGATGACCCTGGTAACCAAATCGCTGGGCCGCCAAGGGGTCCGCTGCGAAGAACAAAGACCACCAGTGTGCCTCCTGGGGCGTCCGGAAAGTTTCCAGTATCTGTTCCTGGAAGTGCGAACGTTGCGAAAGGGTTAGTTTCTGATAGGCTCCCCATTCAGAACGAATTCGATTATAATCAGACATAAGATCATTCATGGAGGGGAAAATGCCGGAACTTATCGAAAAGATCAAGACAAATCTGGTGCGTATGGGATGAGCCAAGTCTCTTACGTATTCCAATGGACCTGCCTCGAAGCCTGCCAGGTTCTAGGCGTGTGGCCAGGTGCTGAAAATGAATGGATCCAACGCTCCAGTCAGCTTCGAGATACCGATCTGGCCCAGACCACCCCGCTCTGGACCAACGAAGAAGGGTTCTCGGCCGCAAAAATAAGATCCGCTACCGAGTTTCTACTGCAGCTTACCCCCGATGAACGCATGCAAGCCTTCCGGGCAGAAATCGGAAAACCGTTGGCTCAAGTCCTGGAAACACAACTGGCGGAGCTGTTTAAAACCGGAAAACAGGCAGGTCCCTTGAGTTAACCCAAGACAGCCGTCGGGTGCCTATATTAAAAAACTCTCCGATGGAATCTCCCCTTGAAAAATCTGATTAAAACTACGCTGTTCGCCTTGGGCTTAGGGCTGGCCTCTTCGGCCGTGGCTTCGAACTACCTGATGCGCGTCATGATCCCGAACCAGCCAGTCACCGCTGCCCCTGCCCCCGAGCTGCTGAGCCTTAATCCGGGTGTGGTCCCGATCTCCGGTGAAACCATTACGGTCAACGGACAGTACTTTAGCCCCACGGATACCGCCCAGATCAACGGGGTCAATGCGGCTTCCAGTGTCTCTTCGGCCACCCAGATGTCCGTAACCGCTCCCGGGGTCAGCAGTGCTGGGTATGTCCCTCTAACCGTTTCAGGAGCGAACAAGGCGCTGGATCTGATCTACGAAGACAGCACTCCGGCCTATCCCGTTGGCGCTTACGGTTCAGGCCCTTGGGGGGCTTTCCCAGGATGGCCGGCCGCTGCCGACTCGGCAGACTGGTTATACGCCAACAGTGGTTACAATAGTGCGCCCGGCAGCACCGACACCGCCAGTCCGGCCGTCATCGAGACCAACGCCCTCACCGTGGATGGCTCCTACGTGTATGACAATACGACCGGGGCTGATATCGCCGCGACCCTGTACGCAACGGGGGATAACGCTTTTGTGGCGCTGTTGAACGGGCAGCAGGTGCTCTATGGGGATAACTGGGATGAAACATTCTCCGGTCCGATCACCTTAAAACCCGGAAACAATCTGCTGCAGGTGGAATCCCTGAATTACGGTTCCAGCCCTAACCCGTCCGGCCTGATTGCAGCGGTTCTAAGCGCCAGCGGTTCCGTACTGTTCGAAACGAACAGCGGTTGGGTGGTTGGTTCAGCCAGCGCGAACTAAGGTCGCGTTCGGCGGAGCGTCAGTAGGCGATTTTCTCGCTGAAACCGGGTAATTCCGTCCAGGATCAGGCCGACGGCGCTGGATAAGAGACCAACCAGCATGATACCTGTAGCCAGCACAGCGGTTGGCAGTCGAGGAACGCTACCGGTTTCCCAGAAATGCCAGAACAAAGGCAAGCCTAAACCCAGCGAGAGCAGGACCAGCAGACCACCGGCGCCCAGAAATAAAGGAAGCGGTTTCTCCTGACGGACCAGGTTGAGAATGCGGAACAGAATCCGGAACCCGTCCGGCCAGGTCTGCAACTTACTCACGGAACCCTCTGGTCGAGGGTAGTAGGGCCCTGCTATTTCGCCCACAGGAAGGTTCAGCGTCAAGGCATGGACCACGATTTCGGTTTCGATATCGAATCCATTACTTTGTACCGCAAACGAATCGACAAAAGCTCTGGAAAATAACTTGTAGCCGGAAAGCATGTCTTTAATCGGGTTGCCGAACAGCCGTTGAACGGTCCCGGTCAGTAACTGGTTCCCCCAACGATGCCCCGCCCGATAAGCGGTAGCCTGGGTTTCTCTCCGGGAAATGTTCACCAGGTCCAGGCCCAGCTGACTCGCCAAATCGAGAGCGTCTGGAGCCAGGCGGGCTTCGTAGGTAGCATCCCCATCAACCAGGAGATACCAGTCGGCGTCGACCGACCGGAGCAGCCTGCGCACGGCGTGCCCCTTACCTTTTCGGGGCTCGTACCATACGCGAGCCCCCGCTTCCCGAGCGAGATTGCCGGTATCATCGGTACTGGCATTATCGCAAACATGGATTTCAGCAAAGGGCCAGACTGTCCGAAAATCGTGGACAACTTTCGGAATCGTCAGGGCTTCGTTGTAGCAGGGGATAAGGACGGCAACTTTGGGCATGGTCGGCTGCAGTGAGGACAGTCTGAAATATAGCGACAGACTCGGGTTCCAGGATTCCGGACCAAACAAAAGGGCCTCAGAAAGGCCCTTGAATACTACAATACGAGTTGAGAAAGTCTCTTGAACTCGGCCATTGAGTCCCTGACTTGAGAAAAAACCCGGCCAGGGTCTACAACAGCACTGCGATTAATTTTGATCTCTTCATAATCGTCTTCTCCCGCGAGGGAGGGATCATCAGGATTAGCGTAGACCTGATCCCAATACCGTTTGTCTGATGCGGACTCGCCGGCATCCCCGCAATAAAGCAACCCCGGCTTGGCCTGAGCCATCCACGAGTTCCACCGAAACTTCTCGCTCTCCGGAAGACTGAAACCCCTGGTTTCGTATTTCTTCACCCGTTTCACCGCCTTAAGCAGCATAAGAGGCTTTTGATTCCAGATGAGCTCCCGTTCAATGAAATCTTTGAGAACCCGGCGATCCATGATCACCTTAAAACCGTCTTCATAGATCAGCGCGACACGCAATACGGTCAGGTCGAAATCGTCCCAAGGCAACGTCATACCCTCGAGACCATGCATCATGATCTGCAACTTGGGTTTGCTATCCCAGGAGAGTTTCACGGTGTCGGGCCGGGCAGGGGCTGCTGGTTCCCAGGGGAGACCCTGGATAGCCCATTCCATGGCCACCGATTTGGCCTTGTTCACTTCCAGCGCCCAATGGTCACAAGGTTTTCGGGGATAAAAACCGTGCTCCCTGAGCAAAGGCAGAAGCTTGTCAGTACGTTCCTGCTTGGTGTAAAGCGGTTGGCGCGACGCAACACTACTGGGAAAGAAATCAGCGTCCCCGGGGGCATAGTCCGGTTCACGGTCTTCCAGCACAAAATAAAGTAAAGCCAGGGCCGTGCTGCCCGATAGCAGGAAACCCAGGTCCTGCATACCCGTAAAGAATTCGACGGGACGCTCAATACCAAAGGTGGACGTCAACCAGTCCAACGCGCGGTCCGGCAAAGGAACGACTTCGATAGATGCACCTGTATTCATGTGGTTACTCCTCTGAATGATCCTGGTTAGGTATAGCGCCCGGCGCGACCTTTCCTATTATTGTGTTTTAGTATACCATAGGATTACACATAAAAAGGAGACCCCAGTGCTACTGACCGAACAATCCTGGCCTGCTGCCGAAAGCCGGTCTCACGGTATTATCCAGGTCGACTGTGATCCGTCAGACATAGAACGGGCCCGCTATTATGCGGACCTGAAGCTGGCGACCGTGAATCCGCATGGACCGGGTGGACTCTTGCGGAATAAACAGGTGGTGCGTAACCGACTGACCGCTGGAAAACTGGCCGATGCAGCGGTAGGTGCCTGGCTGCAGCAAGCCTGTGTGACGCATCCCGCCCTCCTTTCCGGAACGGTATTACTCGAGTATGATCGGGTACGCACGGACGAATTCCAATACCCGGACCCTTATGACCTGGCCTTGCTGACCCCAGAGGGGGTCCTCCGAAGCATGGAGGTCCGTGCCTCGTTCTCTTACCGGGTAGGCCGACCCAGTACGATTGCCCGGAAGCTCTCCCTATACGGCTGGTACAGCACTCAGAACAAAGCCATGGAGCCAGAGAAAGATGGATACTGGCAAGCTTTTTTCTACGCCAGACCTGAGGATTTACCGGCCCCTGAAGGTTTTGAGTGTAGGATACAAATAAAGTTGGTAACTTTTATCCGGCCTAAGCCAGTAAAATTGACACATCGAAATTTTCAAAAATAAATAAAGTTGGTAACTTTATGTCTGATCGAACCCAAGCCTCCCTAAATTTTGTGCAAATAAAGTTGGTAACAGACACTACACCGCCCAGAACCTTCCTCAACCTCGCGGGTCATCCGTTCGCAATCCTCTGACCACAGTATACCAATCCAGATGCGTTTTAGGTTCTTCAGTTTTCATGGCGCAATATCCAATCTAAAAAATGGCTAATATGGCAACAATGATGCGCCAACCTATGCAGTATAGTCATAATTCTCAAGCACCTGCCGGACTGTTAATCAAAGATTGCTCACGTGACCTAGTCAGAAATCATTTCATAAGGCGCTGGCTATTCCGGTTTTTCTGAACCTGCGGTGACGGGTTGAACTGCTTGGATGGCATTATAGTAACGTCCCGGCGTCACCCCAAATGATCGCTTGAACAACGCAATGAAAGCACTCACGTTGCCATAGCCGAGTCCAATGCAACGGACGTCACGGGCCTACCTGCAGCTAGCAGTTCCAATGCCCGCAAAAGCCGCACACGATGACGCCATTCGGTGAAGCTGAAACCTGTCTCGGAAACAAATCGACGAGTCAGGGTGCGTGGTGCAATAGACGCCCATTTGGCCCAATCGTCTAAGCTGCGATCATTGGCCGGGTCTTCGGACAAGTCCAATGCGATGCGACGAAGACGGGGATCTTGCCGAATCGACAGACCAAGTGCCGCTCTCGGTAACGTTCGAATTTCATCAAAAATCATTTCCGCGATCCGCAATTGCACCTCATTGATTATTCCAGTGCCCCACTGTGCAGCACGTGCTACGGCCTCACGCAATAGACCGGAGACGGCGAGGATGCATGGCTGTTTGGGCAGCAAGACACTTGCCGACTTTGTGACCAAGACACTCCAGCCTTCAAACGGTCCGTGTGAACACAAGCCATGCTCTATGCCGGAAGGTATCCATATCGCATGGGTAGCAGGCACCACCCATCGGTTATCCCCGGCCTCAATTGAAACCAAACCACGCACGCTCCGATTAATTGGCCTTCCATATGAGTATGGTTTTGAATAGCATGACTATTATGTGGTAATTCCATCACGGCCACGATAGATGAATTTTCCCATGCGGGAAACATAGAATGAGAGATCATGCTTGGCCTCAATCTGTTATTGAATGTCTTTTATACAGAGTATTTTCCAATCCATAAATGAGTCTGGGAAGTGGTTGTAGAGAATGCCCTGTCAACCGGTTTTTGGGGGCCGTCCATGGATCGTCTTGAATAGTCTTTGACGGGCCTTCTGGAGCTGGTCCGCCGCCTGATTGTCGCTGATCTGGTAAGCGAGCTGGTCGAGTATTTCAAAGGTTACGCCGGGTTTCAAATAGCTTTCTGCCTGGGGCAATG